>VOFH01003619.1_pt1 | contig 36308 bp, 49 predicted proteins | sample 5384091 | NCBI WGS metagenome assembly VOFH01 (sample SAMN12384727, study PRJNA508395) | human gut metagenome | isolation source: healthy gut G | host: Homo sapiens
CCTATTCAGATGAGACTGTACGCCGATTTTTAAGATTGAAACCGGCTGCAAAAGATTTTCCGTATCTACTGGGATAACGCTTACTGTGTACATCATTTATATGATATCGATCAGGATCATCTGATTGAGATCCTTGCAGAATGTAAGCGTGCAGGAAACCCGGATATGGTATACAAATTCTGTTCCACCAGTAAGATCACATTCCCTGGTTCCGGTGTTGCTGCAATCGCAACTTCCGCAAATAACTTGGAGGATATCAAAAAACAGTTTAAAGGTTCAGACCATTGGTCATGATAAGGTAAACCAGCTCCCGCCATGTACGTTTCTTTAAGAACATCCACGGCATCACAGAGCATATGCGCAAACATGCTGCATCCTTACGTCCGAAGTTCGAGATGATCACAGACATGTTTGACAAAGAACTTGGCGGTTTGGGCGTAGGAACCTGGTACAAACCAAAGGGAGGCTACTTCATCACTTATGAGACTTTAGAGAGGGCTGATCTGACGACAGCAGCACAGATTTTTGTGGTATGTCAAACTGGCAAGTATTGAGAAATCTTAGAAGAAAATAACAGGAATTACACGCAGCAAATACAGGAATTACCGCAGCAAAAAGGTTTGTAGTAAAAAAATGCAGGAACCATAAAATATGATTCCTGCATTTTTTCATGTGATAGAATTTACATGTTAATTTTCTGTTTCAGTTCCGGCAGCTTCGGTGGTAGAACCGTTTTTCCATTTGTCAAATTTATCTAATACGGCATCATAGGTACGCTGGGAAATATCCGGCAAATCTTTTGCCCCAGGATTTTGTTGCATCTTCAAAGCCTTTTTTGAAAGCGTCGATCAGAAGATCTGCTTTTTCCGGATCGTTGCCGGAAAGGGCTTTTGCAAAATCAAGGATACGGTCAGAGGTCTGCTCTACACCCCAGTAGCCGTCCTCAGCGATATCTGCCTGAGCCTGTTTCTGTGTTTCCTCATCAACGGTAAAGTTACCATCTGCTAAGAAGCTCCACATGGAATCGGCATTTGCGATTGCGGTTCCCTGCTTGGTCATCATTTTTTCAACCAGGCTGCGTAACTGGGAAGTACGCTGCTCAGCATCTGCTTTTAATTTTGCAACCATTGCATAGTCAGTTTTTTGGTAACGGTATCCTTGTCTGTTTGAGAAGATTTCTCATATACGACACCGGTTTCTGCCTTATCAGATGTTGTGGTTTTGTCTGTAGATGTAGAAGCTGTCTTGAAGCTGTGCCTGTCTGATAGCTGTTAGTTGTTGAATTTACGCTGTTAATTGCATTCATAGTCATAAATAATTCCTCCATTCCAGTAAATGAATGACTGATTTGTTCATGCATTTTTTCCTTTTTCTTCTGTAAAAATATATCGGCTTTTCGGGAAAAATAATTTAGATGGAATTGACCTTTTTGCCTTAAAATGATAAAATTTATGTTGTATACAAAAAACAACGAAAATACATGACGATGGTATGGGGATTATGAAGGAAATATCAGTAAAAGCACTTGCAAAATAAATCTTGGGCTTGATGTTGTGCGCAGACGTGAGGATGGGTACCATGAAGTGAAGATGGTCATGCAGACCATCCACCTGTTTGACCGTCTTGAAATGAAAAAAGACAGCAGGCGGGATTACAATGACGACAAATCTGTCCTTTCTGCCGACAAATGAGAATAATCTTGTCTACAAGGCAGCAAAACTTGATGGATGAATTTCAGATCAGGGACGGTATCGATGTGAAGCTGCACAAGTATATTCCGGTCGCAGCGGAATGGCCGGTGGAAGTACAGATGCTGCAGCGGTGATTTATGGTATGAACCGTATGTTTGAACTTGGACTGTCCAAAGAAGAACTGATGCAGCGTGGGGTTAAGATCGGTGCAGATGTTCCTTACTGCATTATGCGTGGAACCGCACTTGCAGAAGGAATTGGTGAGCAGCTTACCGCACTTCCACCGATGGTAAAATGTCGATACTGATCGCAAAACCAGATTTCTGTATCGACAAAGTTTGTATATGAGAATCTGAAGCTGGATGAAAATACAGTTCATCCGGATATTGACCGTCTGGTGGAAGACATCAGACGAAAAGACCTTGCAGCCATTACCTCAGATATGGGAAATGTTTTAGAAACTGTGACGATTCCGAATTATCCGGTAATCGCAGAGATCAAAGAATATATGATGGAACATGGAGCTGCGGGAGCTATGATGAGCGGGAGTGGTCCGACGGTATTCGGACTGTTTGATGATAAGGAGAAAGCGGTTGCGGCATATGAGGCGATGCAGGCATCGGACTGGCAAAAAGCAGGTTTACCTGACCAGTATTTACAACAACATGAGATAAGCGAAGAAATGGAGGAAAACAGGTTTATGACAGACGATTTGACGCTGAATATGGATGCGCATCTGCCACTCGGGATGTGGTGTTTAACACACTGCGTGAGGCAGATTTTAAAAAGGAGAGTTAAAACCCGGAGAGCGTCTGATGGAACTGCAGCTTGCTGGTTAGGCGAGCCGTACACCGATCCGTGAGGCGATCCGCATGTTAGAGCAGGAGGGCTTAGCGGTCACGATTCCGAGAAAAGGTGCGAAGTCGCCAAGATGAGAAAAGGATATGGAGGATGTGCTTCAGATCCGTGATGCGTTAGATGAACTTGCAGCATCGATTGCATGTGAGCAGATGACAAAGGAACAGTTAGATACTCTGACGGAAACAATGCATGAGTTTGAGGAATCTACCAAATCAAAAAGATTTGAAAAGATCGCCGCTGCGGATGTGCAGTTTCACGATATTATTTATCAGGCGACCGGCAATCCAAAACTCGTCAATATGCTCAATAATTTGAGAGAGCAGATGTACCGTTACCGTGTGGAATATTTAAAGGATGAGAGAAATTATCCGACACTGATGCGGGAACATAGTGAGATCGTGGAAGGATTGATGACAAAGGATAAGGGACGTGTGACAGAAGCAATGCATAAGCATGTCAAAAATCAGGTTGTGGCGGTCAAGGAAATGATCAGAGAGCAGGAGTAAGGGAGCTTTGTATAATCTGGTTAAAATTGCATAGAATAAGGAAATGAATTTTTGAGGATAAGCCGTAGGCTTATCCTTTTTAGTTGCCGGGAAATGAGGGATATTATGAAGGAAAAGGTAGCGGTTTCAAAGAGATTAAGTGAGAATATCGCGCAGATGGAGGAGTTTTTTCATGAGTGCGATGATATTAAAAAAGAAGGAATTGATGCTTGGCAGGCAGATGGATGTGGCATGTTATCTGACGTTTATTGAGGTGTCGGTGGACATGGGGACTTCGGCACTGAGTGAGGTGCTGAAGTATTTAAAGGGGCTTGGGAAGGAAGAAATTTATCAGGCATTGGAGCAGAATGCGCTGGGAATTTCGGATGCAACTTATTTTGATACGATAGAGGATGCGGTGGACGGGCTTTTGACCGGAGAGGTGATCCTGTTTGTGGACGGATTTGACAGGGCGGTAAAGATACCGGACGACGGTTATCCGAATATGGGGATCACGGAGGCGGATTCTGAAAAGGTCATAAGGGGTTCAAACGAGGGGTTTTGTGATTCGGTAAAACAGAATGCGGCGCTGATTAGAAAGCGTATCCGTTCCCCGAAAGTCAAGGTGAAGCAGAAAAATGTGGTATGCGCTCGAATACCAATGTTTATCTTGTTTTTATGGAGGATCTGGTGTATCGGGACTGGTACGGGAGATCGGGCACAGGCTGGAGGGATTTGAGATCGACGGGGTGTTAGACAGTGGTGTGATCGAACAGCTCACTGAGGAGAAGTGGTATTCCCCATTTCCACAGTTTCAGACGACAGAGCGGCCGGATCGTGCAGCAATGGCTGTTTTGGAGGGAAGGGTGGTTGTGCTTTCTGACAATTCCCCGGTGGGGCTGATCCTGCCGACTGATTATAATTCGTTCATTAAGACGAGCGATGATTATTACAACCGGTGGAAATCGCAAGTTTCGGCAGGCTTTTTGCGCTATGTCGCATCTTTCTTTGCCATGACTCTGCCGGGATTTTATCTTGCCGTGACAAATTTCCATACGCAGATTCTGCCGACGATGCTTCTTTTGTCTTTTGCGGATGCGAGGAGCGGTGTGCCGTTCCCGGCGGTGGTTGAGGTGATTTTGATGGAACTTTCATTTGAACTATTAAGAGAGGCAGGCGTGCGTCTGCCCGGCGCCATGGGAAATACGATCGGTATTGTCGGAGGACTGATTATCGGTCAGGCGGCGGTGGAGGCCAATATCGTCAGTCCGATCGTGGTGATCGTCATCTCATTTACTGCGCTCTGTTCCTTTGCAATTCCAAATGAGGAATTTGCGACGGCATTCCGTCTGTTGAAGTTCTTCTTTATCGGAATGTGTGCGTGGTTAGGCTACTTTGGCATGCTGCTTGACTGCTCTTTGTACTGATCCATCTTGCGCATTTAAAAAGCTTTGGCATCCCATATCTGATGCCGTTTGTCGGGGCAGATCTGACGGACTATGAAGACGAACGTGATTTCCTGTGGAGATGGCCGATCCGCAAACTGACAAAACGTCCGATTTACGCCAGGCGGGAGGAGCGGGTGAAACTGAAATTGAAATAAGGATGAATGTTTGAAACAAACACCAAATAAAAAGGAGTACAAGGAATTATGTTTTCATCAAACGAAAAATTTCAGGCCGCCAGGCATTCCGCCTTTTGGTATTTGATCTTTTAGGACTTGGCACGCTTCTGATCCCGGCTGCGGTCGCCGGGTTCTGCGGGCGGGACGGCATTTTCTGCATTATTGTGGGAACAGTGCTTGGACTTTTATTTTACGCCTTCTGGTGTATGCAGTGGGGATATGCAGGGCAGCTTTGCAGAATATACGGAAAAAATGTGCGGGACATTTTTCGGAAAGACCATACAGGCGGGATATTTTCTGTATCTGATGCTGTTAGCAGGGTATACGACGTATCTGTTTTCTGTGACGGTGTTAAACAACCTGCTGCGGGGGAGTCTTTTTTATCTTGTACTGGTGCTGATCCTTGGACTTGTCTGGTATGGGCTGTTAAGCGGGATTGAGGGGCGGGCGCGTGTCTACGAACTGCTATTCTGGTTTATCCTGATACCGCTTTTTATCATGTTAGCGTCCGCACTGGATGAAGTGAAAACAGATTACTGAATCCTGTATTTTTTACGGGAAAAAGAGATTTTTTGCGGGAAGTTATTATGTGTTTATCTGTTCGTCACTTATTTTTCTGATTTTGTTTCTGGGAGGGTATCTGCGAAAGCGGGAAAGCCTGATGAAAGTGGGGAGGCTTGCGTTGATTTTTACCGGATGCTTAGAGGCAGGACTTTATCTGATCTTACTGGGGTGTTTGGTGGTGCTGCGCTCTCAGACATGCAGACTCCGGCGATCACACTGAGAGCACGATCAAAATCACAGGTGGATTTTAAAGCGTGCTGATGCATTTATGTTTGGAATCTGGTTTTTTACACTGTATGCACTGCTAAACAGTGCAGTATTTTATGCAGAAATGTTATTAAATGGTTTATATCATGCAAAAAAAGACAGGCATTGTGGAAAAAAGTGGGAGCGGGCGGCGGTGTTTGCAGCAGTTTTTGGTGTGGCAGTGTTATTGTATAACTCGAAAGAAAATACCGTGCTGTATGAAAAATTTCTGTGGTATATCGGAACACCATTTCTGGTGCTTGTCCCGGTAGTGTTGGCGATCATACGGTGTGCAGGACAGAGAAAAAAACATCTGAGATCCGGAGCGGTTATTTGTGTCCTGTTAGGACTGATGGGGCTTTCCGGCTGTGCGACGGCAGAACTTGAGGAGCGCAATTTTCCGATCGAGATGGCAGTCAGTGACATGGAGCAGTTTGACAGGGAATGGCTGAATGCCGACGAGTCCGGAAACCGCATGGTGGATTACAGCCACATGAAAGTCATTTTACTGGATCAGAAATTTTTTGGAAGATGCCCAAAATATGGATGCATTTCTGGAAATCCTGGAAAAAAGAGTGACGTGCCGAGAAACACCTATCTTGCGGTGGCAGAGGATGCAGAGGCTGTATTAAAATTACAGAAAAATATGGAAGAGTCCGTTGGCACTTATCTTGAAGATTATTTTGAAAATGTGTCCGAGATCAAAAAACTGCCTATCCGACACTCGGGATGCTTTATCAGGAGCAGGAAAACAAAATGGAAACCCTGTTTATCCCTATGTGGAAGAAGTGGATCAAAAGCCTGCCGTGACAAAGTATTATGTCTGGAAACGCGGGGAGGCGGAAGGAATGTTTGACAGCCAGACGGCGCTGCTTTTTTTTTACACAGAATCAGAAGGAAGAATACGCACTGACACTTGCGGACGGAGTGGATGTGCGTCTGTTTGCACCGCATAATCAGGTTATTTTTTCACAGACAAAAGAAAAACAGATTATCGCAGAAATAAGCTGCAGCGGAGAGATCCTGTATGAAAAACCGGGATGGAGGCAGAAATTGCAGTCTGAATATGGTCAGAATTTAAAATCTGGGGATATAAAAAGATGTTGGAAAAGGAACTTGAAGATTATTTTCAGCAAACTGCACAGAAAGTGGAAGTCGACTGCGCGAACAGCTATAAAAAACTTGGCGGACAGCGCAGGGACTGGTATCTGCTTTATCAGAAGCAGCCGGAGCAGTATGAAAAAGATATGGAGATCATTTACCGGGTGAAGGTTGCCTGGGTGAATATGGGTGAGTGAAAAGGGGATTATTTAACACTGTATAAAACCCAGATAAGTGGAATACCTCCTATCAAACAGAAAAAGGAGTATTCCAATGAAATTTCCAACCATAAAATCAAAAAAGATTCCCTTTACATAACCCTGTTTTTTTTTATTTTCCATTGCCTGCATTGCCGGGTTACGGTACGAGCAGCGGCTTGAGATGCAAAAAGGCATCGCAGAAAAAGATTATACGTTTTCATGTGATCGCAAACAGTGATACGAAAGCGGATCAGAATTTAAAACTTGCTGTGCGTGATGCAGTCGGAATCAAAATGTCAGGGGCTTTTAAAGATGCAGCCGACCGGAGCCGGTCGGAGGCTGTGATCCGGAAAAATATGGAGGACATGAAGCAGACGGCAGAGAAAGTCATTGCGGAGAGAGGTTATGACTATGATGTGGATATCTGTCTGACAGATACGGATTTTCCGGTAAAAACGTATGGTGCGTATACATTTCCGGCGGAAATTATGAGGCGCTTGAGATCGTGATCGGAGCGGGAAAGGGACACAACTGGTGGTGTGTGATGTACCCGAACATGTGCTTTTCGGATACCATGTATGAGGTGATCGATGAGGATGCAAGAAGTTCGCTAAAAAGAGTTTTGTCGGAAGATGAATATCAGCAGGTACTTGCCTCCGGAGATTATCAGGTAAAACATCATGGTTATCGACGAAAGAAAGCAGATGTTTTCCTTTGTATAAAGTCCAGTTATCCGGGCCAAACTGACGGAGCAGGGAGTGGTTGATCTCAAACATATTCATGCTGTTAAAACTGGAATACAATCCCTTGTAACACTCGTAGTTTGTGACAGAATGTAACATGGAATCATTCATCCACTGGTTATAATCACCGTGAAGTGTCTCTCCGACAAGGAAAAAATCCGGTTTTAATCCATCGCAGAAAGAGCGGAGCCGTCTGAGAAAATCGTGATCCAGACAGTATGCAACATCGAGCCGTAAGCCGTCAATGTCAAATTCCTCAACCCAGCCTTTGATGCAGGAAAAAATATGCTGGATGACATCTTCATTTCGTAAATTCAGTTTTACAAGATCATAATTGCCTTCCCAGCCTTCATACCAGAGACCGTCATTGTAGTTTGAATTACCGTCAAAACTGATATGAAACCAGTCTTTGTATGGGGAATCCCATCGTTTCTCCAAAACGTCCTGAAATGCCCAGAAAGGTTTTACAGCGAGAAACAAAATATCGCTTCGTTCTGCAACGACCTCGTTTGACTGGGTTGTCTCTATGGAAAATTTTGTCCGGATCTTATCAAGTGTCTCAGGAGAGTGTGCACTTGCGATGATCTGGCTGGTCGTCACTAAAGATGCATCCAGAATACCGCCGATCATGGCGCTTCCCATATTGCCGGCACCGATAAAACCAATCATTTTATCTAACATAAAATCCTCCTTGTTTTGCGGAGCAAAATGCGACTGCCCATGCAGGAGCAGAGGATTTCCCTCCTTGTTTTGCGTATTTATCATTCAAATTCTATCCTAGTCTATTTGGGGGAAACGTCAACATTTTATGCAGAGATGAGAATGTGGAATCATAAAATATTTTCCTATGATAATGCAGATCAGGGCAAAATTAACAGACTTGCTGATTCACTTCGTAAATAAGTAGAAATAATGCAATTTTTGCATAATATTATACAAGAAATATGCAGAAAAAATACCATATTATTGATAATGTATGTTATATTAGTTTTCATAGGAGAAAAACATGGCAACTGAAAGAAAACATTGACACAGCTGGCTTTATATGCTTTCAGGCATGGTCGAAAATGTTATCGTCTGTAAGCGACCAGGGTGGGAGCTGTCGGAACAGCAAATACGTATATAAGTGTTTTTATCATGCATCATCGGTAGGCAAGACAATCGGGAGGGGGGACTTATATTCAGACAGCTTGGACTTTGTTTAACGCATGACAGGTAATGTCGGTTATTATTGCCTTTTTTTCTGGAGAAATACTTAGAATCGTAAGTATTGCTCCGGCTTTGCTTGCTCCGGCTGAAACATACCTTAAAATTGTTGGAGGTGCATGTTTTTAAATGCGCTGATTCCTATTTTTTCCAGTTATTTGAGAGTGTTTGGATATACAAAACACTCACTGATAGGAACGGTCGTTGGAAATCTCATTAATATAATACTTAATTCGGTATTTTTGTTTATGTTTAACTGGGGCGTAATGGGCGTTGCCGTTGCCACAGTTATCTCAAGAATTGTGAATCTTATTATTGTAGCAGGCATGGGCGCGGTACTTATAAAAGCAAAGCAGAGCCCGGAGCGAATTCCGTCCCGGAAGATACTTGCGCAGATCGTTAAGATAGGTTTTCCTTCTGCATTAGAAACAGCACTTTATAATGTGGCAATGACATTTATAGTGCGTTTTATGAACCAGATGGACGTGGATGGAATGAATGTTACAGCTCGCTCATATGCTGTACAGATTGCAAATTTTTCTCGTATTGTGTGGGAGCTGCCCTTGCGCAGGCAAATGCAATTATGACAGGCTGGAGAATCGGGGCAAAGAAGTATGAGGAATGTGACAGGGGAACGAGGAAAGCTGTGCGATATACGGTATCATAACAGCGACCTGTTTTCCGTGACATTTGCGATTGACCGGACATTTTATAGTGCATATATTTACAGATGATACAAGATGATAAATCTTGTGGTAAAGCTGTTGGTAGTAGATGTTTTTCTTGAGTTTGGAAGGGTGACAAATCTTGTATATGGACAGGCGTTAAAAACGAGTGGAGACGCAATTTTCCCGGTTATTATGGGTGCGATATTTATGTATTTGTTTGCAGTTGGCGGCACCTATTTTCTCGGAATACACATGGGACTTCTGGCTGTAGGAGCATATATTGCTATGGCAGGTGATGAATGTGCGAGAGCTGTTGGAATGGTGTTTAGATGGAAAAGTGGAAAATGGAAGAGTAAGAGTCTTGTAGAACTGTAGGAGAGAATATGTACTTTGAATTGAAGGAAAACAAACCACATGGTACAAAGGATGATCCGTTTAGTACATATCATATAAAAATGAGGGACGATCATTTCAGATACCGGTACATTGGCATGATGAACTGGAAATTATACATGTAAAAAGCGAAGATTGCATTGTCAGATGCGATACGGATATCACATGCCATGGAAATTTCACATCCACCGCCAAGTGCAAAACCATTAACAGCTGCGATCGTTACCTGACGCATGTTCATTAATTTGAAGAATGGAACAGAAGCTCTGATACCGAATGCTCTTGCTTCTGGAGCTGTAAAGTTCACCATCTCGGCGATATCAGCACCTGCAACGAAAGATTTGAATGCGTTGTCTTTCTTGTCAGGACCACCGGTTAAGATCACAACTTTGATATCGTCTCTTCCCTCAATCTCTGTTAAAGCTGTGTTTAACTCGTCTAATGTCTCAAATCAAAGAGGTGAGACAAAGTATACCGATAATCGCGGTACGGTCGAACTCCGTGCGGCATCTGCAGAGTATCTGGAAAAAGTTTGGACTTCATTATGACAGGAAAATGAAATTCTGATCACAATGGGGGCGAGTGAGGGAATTGATCTTGCACTCGCGCACTGGTGGATCCAGGGGGATGAGGTGTTAGTTGTAGAACCTTGCTATGTTTCCTATATTCCGTGTGTGGAATTGTGTGGCGGCATTCGGTTTCCATCCGTTAAAGGCAGAAAATAAATTCCGCCTGACGAAGGAAGAACTGGAAGAAAAAATTACAGATAAAACAAAAGTACTGCTGATCTCATTCCCCAACAACCCTACCGGAGCGATCATGGAAAAAGAGGATTTAGAAGCAATCCGTGAGGTTGTGACCGCACATGATATTTTGTGATTACAGACGAGATCTATGCGGAGCTCACCTACGGCAAGAAGCATGTGTCGATCGCGGCACTGCCGGATATGTATGAGCGCTGCGTGGTTCTAAACGGTTTTTCCAAGGCGTTTGCAATGACCGGATGGCGTATGGGTATTGCAGCGGGTCCTGCGGAAGTTATTTTTCATATGAATAAGATTCATCAGTTTACGACCATGTCTGCAGGAACAACGTCAGGTGGCGGCGCTTGAAGCATTGACGAGTCCGGTGCGGGACGAGGAGATCGATGTGATGCGTAAAGAATACGATGAGAGACGAAAGATCATGGTGGACGGGTTCCGGAATATGGGACTGGATGTGACAGAACCGGAAGGTGCATTTTATGTATTCCGTCGATCAAAAAACAGGACTTACCAGCATGGAATTTTGTAACCGTCTGCTGCAGAACAGAAGGTGGCAGTCATTCGGGAGACGCATTTGGAAGACAATGCAGAGGGGTTACATCCGCTGCTCTTATGCTTATTCAAAGACATTATTAAGAAATGTTTTTAGAAGATCGCAGTATTTGTCAGCCAGTTTGACCTCAAATAAGGTACTGGTTTGAAAAAAATAAGCGCAGACATGAAGGCTGCTATATAACAAAAGAAAGTTTGAGACATACATGTTAAAGATTACGACTTAAAAGCAACTGGTATCCCCATTATTGCAATGGTTTTTAAATCATGCCCGTGTATTGCCATGGCGAGAGAAACCGACTCCATACCGGGTGTGGGTGTCCGAGATCATGCTCCAGCAGACGGTGTGGAAGCGGTGAAGCCGTACTTTGAGCGGTTTACCACGGCACTGCCGGATGCAAAGGCACTTGCAGTGTGTCCGGAGGATGAACTTTTAAAAAAGCTTTGGGAGGGGTTAGGTTATTATAACCGTGTCAGGAACATGCAAAAAGCGGCTGTGGAAGTTGTGGAAAATTATGGTGGAAAACTTCCGGCAGATTATGAAAATTGTTGAAACTGAAGGGGATCGGCCATTATACAGCGGGAGCGGTCGCATCTATCGCATACGGAATCCGGTTCCGGCGGTCGATGGAAATGTGCTCCGTGTTTTTAACGCGCGTTTCTGCGGATGATACGGATATCATGAAACAGTCATTCCGTAATGAGATGGAAAAATTATTAGAAAAACTGATGCATGGGGCAGACGGCAGAAATGAAAAAATGTATTTCCATGGATGGAGGATGCAGATGATCTGAGGGGCAAAGGTATATCATCAGAATCTTGCCGGTGCGTTTAACCAGGCACTCATGGAACTTGGAGCAACGATATGTGTGCCAAACGGTGCACCGCTTTGTACCGAATGTCCATGGAAGGATTTTTGTGAGGCAAAAAACAGGAACTGATCGGACAGATACCAGTCAAGAGCAAGGCAAAACCGCGAAAGATCGAAAAAAACGGTTCTGATTTTAAGGGATGATGAGAAGGTTGCAATCCGGAAAAAGACCGGCAAAGGGACTTTTGGCAGGACTGTATGAGCTTCCGAATGTGGAAGGAAATATGGGACAGGAGGAAGTACTTTCCATGGTAAAGAGATGGGGTATGCACCGATCCGTATTCAGCCGTTAGGTGAGGCGAAACATATTTTTCCCATATCGAATGGCACATGACAGGTTATGCAGTCCGTGTAGAGGAGCCGGAAATGCATCCACAGGTGCAGTGTGATACAAAAAAATCGTGCAGATGGATTATACACGATATGATATTTCTCTTTGCCTTGAGGTCGTAATCTTGCCGTCGCGCTCCACCAGAAGATTGAGCGTCAAGGAGAGAAAGAAGGACTAGCGCCCACTAGTCTTGAGCACGGCAAACTGGCGTTTCCCTAGCAATGCCCGGCGTCAAGGTCGCGGTACTTCCATTTCTCCGGCAGTATAGACAAAGGGAAAATAAGCTCGCCCTCGCGCCCGGCGTCACGGCGTTCCTCACGTCGGCGCGGTAGCTCATTAGAACAGCAAATGTTTTCCTTGCCCGGCGTCAAAACGCTCGTCATAGCTTCCGGCGTCCGCCATGCTGACAAGATGCCCACGACACCACGATACAAGAAGGTCATCCCCTGTATGTAGCCGTTCTTTTGCTCCCTGCGCCCAGCGCCGCAGCTACGGTCTTTGCCACAGAGGGCTTTTCACAGATAATCAATCTCATTCGTCGTCCTCCTCGTCAAACAGGTTCGGAACGTCGCTCTCATCCTCGAAATCGTCTGTTTCCTCGTCGTCATCGTCAAAATCGAACTCGTCAGGTCGCCGCCGCCTTTGCCGGACGCTTTCGGCTTTCAGTTTGAAATACCAAGCGCACCGCCGCCACCCGCAAGGATCAGCAGCACGGCAGGATGCCGCCCATACCGCCGGACTTTTGCGGCTCCGCTTCATCGGGCGGCGGTGTCTGCTCCGGCTCGGTGGGCTGTAATTCTCTCCCGCGCAGTTTGTCATATCGTTTTTGCACAGCGGGCAATTCATGTTGACATGGCCTGCGGTGCATTTTTCGGTCTGCGCAGCTACAGGCAAGCGGCGCGGTCTGCCCGTCCTCAACAGCGACAGAAGATCGGCTTCGTCCACGGGATTAAGGAAATAGGTCTGGTAGCGTTCCTCCTTCTCGTCCAGCAGCTTATCGTAGTCGATGATGATATACAGCGTATTTCCGTTCCGGGTCTCCACGGTAATAAACTGCTTGTTCGTGTGCTTTGTCATAGAAGATCGCGGGTCGCCGCGATCCGTCCTCGGTAAACAGGTTCCGGCTCAATGGTCGGCATTGGCTCCGGCGTCGGTTTCAGGCGCGGCTTCCTCCGTCTGCTCTGTTTCATTGGGCGGCGGCTCTGCGTCGTGATAATTGCCACCGTCGGCATAGGCCACGGTGGAAAATGCGGTCATGCAAAGGCTGACGGCAAGCAGAATCGTTATTCTTCGGGGCGCTTTTTACTCGTCCATTTCATCGTCTGCGTCCTCCTGTTCGTGGTATGCGGTTTCCACGGGCGGCACGTTGGCAGCGCCGCCGCGCAGGAACGCGATCAATTCCTCACGGGTCATGCACATGGAGCGAACAAGGCTCACGATCTCAAAGTTTTCGTACTCCGTGCGCTTGCCTTCCAGCTCTTTGAGCTTGTTTGATACTCGGTGATCCTTGTGCGGGTCTTTTCGATCTCGCGTTCAAGGCGGTCAATTCTGTTCATCGCCATAGGGTAAAATCTCCTTTCAAATCGTTAGTTGTACGGCGGTCTGCCGTAGGCGTAGAAGTGGGATTGCCAATAGGAACTATTCAAGTTGGAATAAGAGATGGGGTCGCCGCAATGCAGCATCATGGGTTGCCCCATAGATGCCCACAGGAAACGCCGGGAGTGTCATAGGTGCCGGTGAAAAACACAAGGTCGCCCGGCGCGGGTTGGAAACGGGGGTGCAGATGTTGTAAAGCCCCTGTGCGCCCAGCCTGCCCGGTGTTGCAAAGGCCGCTGTTTGTCAGCACCCATGAAACAAAAGCCCGGAACAGTCAAAGGACGTGTTCGGGTTAGCTGCCGCCCCATACATAAGGATAGCAAATACTTTTCTGCTTCGGCAATCAACGCGGCAAAGGTTTCATCCTGCAAGGCAGACGCGGGATTTCGTAGCCCTCCGGTCGATTGGTGATGTATTTGCCGATATAGCCGGGTTGTCCCCGAACAGATCGGGGCGGTTGCCCAGCGCGGACATATACAGCGCGTACCGCGACATCATTTCCTCGTCCATGATATAAACGGGAAGATGGGACAGGTTGAAGTTTTCCAGCTCTACGGTGCAGATGTAATAGGTGTAGGGCACCTCAACCTCGTATTCGTATTCACTCCGTCGTCACTTCGCCGGTTTCCGGGTCGATGATAACGGTGCGGTTTCCGTGCGCGGGTTTCCGTTTCTACGGTTTCGGTCAGGATATTGCTTCTCAAACAGCATTTGCAATGTTCCCTGCGCCCTCTCTCAATCGTCCACGTCCCGTTATGCCACGCGGAGAGGATGGAGATGAGCACATAGGGATCGTGTTCGATCCCGTCCAGGTCAAAATGGTACTCGTCATAGTCGTGGGTGCTTTCGTAGGTATCAAGATAATTTTGCAGTTCTGCTTCCATGCCGCAGTAGGCGGCTTCTGGCGGCGCAAATATCTGCGTCCTCCGTTTCATAAGTGGAAGCGGCCCAGCGCCGCCACCGCCGGAGAACAGGGCGAACAGGATTGCAGCCCGGAAATCAGCAGCACCACCAAGGAAGATACCGCCGACAATGGCAATGCCTTTCCAATGGCGGGCGACAAGGACGCGGTTTCTTTCGCTTCTTTGCGCAATGCGCTGCCTTGCCGACGCCTCGGCGGTCTTTTTCGTGGTCTGGGCGGTTTTTCTGTGCCCGTGCTTCCGGCAGACGCCGCCGTCCTCGCTGCCCGCCGCCCTTGGCGTATTCCTGTTTCTGCTTTTGCTTTTTGGAAAAAAACGGGACATGGATTGCTCCCGGAAAGCATTTGCGGGTTTTCATGCGGCGTCTTTTGATAGAGGAATTCCGCGTTGGCTTTGATGGCTTTCCGTTCTGCCTTTGCCGCCTTGCGATAGGGTTTCATTTTTCCTGCGGCGGCGTCCAGTCTGGATTGCTTTTCCTGCGCCGCGCTCCAAGAGTTCTTCACCCTTGTGCCCGCTCTCTACGCCTGCGTTCTCTCCCTCAACCTCATGGATTTTTCCGTGAAGATAGCCGCCCGCTTCCGGATGGGACGGCCTAATGGGTTGGGCTTGATCTTGGGCGGGACTTGTCCACCTTGTCAAAGCACAGCTTCGTTTTCACCTTGCCGCTGGCTTCGTCAAAGACCTTCTCCTTTTGCAGTACGGTCTTTTCGGGATCTTCGCCCGCGCAGCGTCCAGCTTGTCCGCTTTCTTTTCCGCGCGGATGTGTTTTTGCATCTCCGGCGTCGCCCGTTCCTCCTCGGTAAGTGCAAACAGGATGGAAACCGCTGCTGCGCTGCCGGGAATATCGCGCTTTTTCCGCGCGCTTTTCGCTTTGTGCGCGTCATGCTCCGCCGCTGCCCGGCCAAAAATGGAGCTTTTCTGCGGCTTCGGCGCCGTGCTTTTGGGCGATCCTTTATCCTCCGGCGCGGTAAAGCTGCTGCTCCGCGCCGCTGCCGGATTCATATGTTTTGTACTTCGCCCGTGGATTGATTTTTTTCCTGCGCTCATTTCTTCACCCGTCGCGGGTCAGCACCGCGCCATAACAGGTCATACGCTTATCCGTGGCTTTAAAATTCTTTCAAGTTGCATCACCTCCGATCCGTTCCCGTGCAAGGGAACAAAACTCTGTGTTCAGTTCAATGCCGATGTAGTGCCTGCCGTGCCGCTTTGCCGCAAGCCCCGTTGTGCCGCGCCCATAAATGGATCCAGCACAACGCCTCCGGCGGGACAGCCCGCCAGAATACAAGTCTCTGCCAGTTTCAGGGGGGATAGGCGGCAAATGCCCGCCCTTGTAAGGCACGGTGTTGATAAACCACACATCGCGCTTTGCTCCGGACGGGCGAAATCATATCGTCTGTGATACTGCCCCTCGGCTTGTTGATGTTCTGCGTCTGGGGCTGTCCCGGCACGGGGACGGGTATTACCGACGCCGCGCCCGCTTTTTCTTCCGCTGGGCGGTGGTAGGGGCTATGGGTTCGGCAATGGCAAGCCAGTCATAGAAATAGCGTCTGCTCTTGGTGAGCATGAAAATATGCTCATGGCTGCGGGTGCAGCGGTCTTTGGTACTCTCCGGCATGGTTTCCTTTGCCCATATAATGTCATTGCGTAGATACCAGCCCGTCGCCGCGCGACTAAAGGCCAGCATCCACGGAATCCCGATCATGTCCTTGGGTTTTATGCCCTTGACGGCGCGGGAGAGCGAAACGCTCTGCCCGTAGCGCGGCCGATACTTTGCGGGATCGCGGTACGTTCCCTTGCTCCCGGTGCCGCAATAGCTGTCCGCGATATTTACCCACAAAGTTCCGTCCGTGCGCAGCACCCGCCAGACCTCGCGGAATACGGCGAGTAAGCCGCGAAATATATTCCTCCGGCGTATCCTTCGCGTCCGATCTGTGCGCGTCCATGCCGTAGTCGCGCAGCCCGCAGTAGGGCGGGCGTTGTCACGCAGCAATGGACGCTTTCATCCGGCAGGAGCTCTCAGCATATGCAGGCTGTCTCCGCAGAGAATGGTATCAGGCTCCATCGTCATACGCCGTTCACCTCTGGGCGAGTGGACATGATGCGGTAAAGCTCGGTGTCCCGTGAACTGGTCGGCAAAGGGCGGATCACATTTTCAAGAACAGCAGTCCTTCGCCGGGTGGGGAGTTGGTGACGCGAACTTTAGCTGCTCCGGCGAGATATTCAGACGTTCAGCAAAATTTTGCGGTCGCCCGCCGCTTGGTTGAGCATACAGATATAGTCTGAATTTTCCAGAATATTTTCGATTTCCGGGCTGGACAGCAGATCCTTGACGTTCTGCGTCGCGCCTGTGGGCACCGCCCCATTTTCTGAATCGCTTCCAGATCTCCGCGCTGTATGCTGCGGTCTGCGGCTCTTTCAGTAACAAATGGAATTCGTCGGCGTAATTGCCACGTCGATACGCCTGTGTTGCGGTTGCGGGTGACGCGATTCCAAACCTGATCTGAATCACCAACATCCCGGCTTTTCAGGTTCTTCGGCAGCTCCTTAATGTCAAAGCAGACAAATCGGTTATCAATGTCAGATCGGCATATTCTCAGGGGCAGGATTGTCGAAATATCTCTGGTAAATCTGATGCACACAACGGTCGATAACCGTCTTTTCGATAGGCTGCAAGCCATCCTTACTGCCCATAATCAACTCACAGAGGGACAGGATAAAATCAGCTTTCAGTGCTACCGGGTTGTCATCCTCAGAGTAGTTCAGGTTAATATCCATCGGATTGATATAGTTGGTGCTGGAGGAACTGATTTTTACCACCTGACCATTGAACTTGTGAACCAGAGCCGCATATTCCGCTTCGGGGTCGCAGATGATAATATCGTCATCCGTAACCAGGAACGCATTGGTGATTTCACGCTTTGCGGAAAAGGATTTACCGGAACCGGGAGTACCCAGAATCAGTCCGTTGCGGTTCTTGAGCTTCTTTCTGTCCACCATGATAAGGTTGTTCGACAGAGCATTCAGCCCGTAATAGAGCGTTTCTCCACCATTCTGGAACAGCTCCTGGGTCGTAAAGGGTACAAAAATAGCCGTGGAACTGGTAGTCAGGCCACGACGAATCTCAATCAGGTTTTGTGCCAAAGGCAGGCTGCTCATCAGTCCGGATTCCTGCTGAAAATCCAAACGACGCAGATTGCAGTTATGCTTCTGGGCGATGCTCTGTGCCTGGAACACATTGTTCTCCAGTTCCTGCTCGGTGCGCCCGGTGTTCAGCACCAGAAATGTCACCATGAACATTCGCTCATTCTGGCTCTGCAATTCTTTCAGAAGTGACTTCGCATCTTTACCATAGGTAGCAAGGTCAGATGGGATAATGTCCATGTCATAGCCAGAACGCACAGCCTTTTTCTGTTCCTCGATTTTGGAACGGTCAAGCTCGGTGATGATTCTCTTGATGGTCTTAATCGCCGCAGTCTGGTCAACCGACTGGATGTGCATGGTCACGATCTGCGTGGATTCCATATCCAGAAAATCCGCCAGCATACGATCAGACAGGTCTGATGCCGTAACCTTCAGAACCTCTGCGAGTTTCGCTGTGGTTTCTGCATTAGGGGTTCGAGCGTTTTTCTCATACTGAGCAATACGGACATCCGCTGTTTTCTCGGAATACCCCATCAGGAGTCCAAGCTCTTTCTGGGTAAGGCGGCGAAATCGTCTAACGAACTTCAATCGCTGCCCAATAGAGGTATCCGTGATCCACCAAGTCATTTTTTTACACCTCGCTTTCTGCAAATTCTCGATATACAACCTCATTTTTTGCTCTGCGCTTGCCTACGGCTTCACTGGGAGCAAGGTCAGGGTAGGTTGCCTGCACTTTCTGTCTGCTTCTGCGGACAGTTTCAAACCCCGGAAAGCTGCGTCTATCCAGTTCCTTCAAAAACACAGGAACCGTCATGGCATGAATGTCGATGCCACGCAGACCGGAATAGTGTTCCAGTACCATCAGGTACAAATGATTGTCGGTATTTCTTGCCTTGTGGTCGTGTTCCAAGATGTTCTTAACCAGGGCAGATACCGTTTTCAGATTTTCCAAACAGAAACCTCCTTAATCCGCATCGACTACCACAAACTCAACACCTGCCTTGAGCTTCAACCTTCGACTCAGAAACTGCTCAATGTTGAACTCTCCGGGAACCGGACTTACATCTCTCAATGTATCCGGCTCTGTTATCGTTCGGTCAGCAGTTACTCACTGGTTGTGGATTGCAACATGGCATTTTTTGCACACAACCAGCGTTTTACGCCGTTTTGCAATCATTGCAACCTCCCATGCCTGCTTGCCCTTAAGGTTTTTGAGCTTGTTGACATGGTGAACTTCGTAACAATCGCTCTCGGTCGTACCGCATAGCTCACAGACCTTTGCTTTCAATCTCTGCTCCAAGGCTGTTCGGGAATATCCGTACTCCACCGCAGCATTGCATACGATGTCCGTCGGATTGGCCTTATCCTTGCAATCGGAGTATTTTGCAAAATAGCATCGTTTTTGCCCCGTTTTGGTTTCGTAGGGGATTCCCCATTCTCCGTAGTGGTCTTTGAATTTCTCAACCACCTTGGCTATGGTGCATTTATGCTTACTTGCGAGGGTTTTGAGGCAACTGTATTCCATGAGATAGGAAAAGTAGCACAGTTTATAAAAATTGCTGGCAATTCCATAGTAGTTGCAGATTCCCCGCAGTTCCGCATTGTAGGCAGAAACGATTTCCAAATCTGTGAGTCGCAAAAGAGATTTACGGCGGACAGGCATGAGTTTCCCATCCGGTTTCTGTATCGCAATTTCCTTGGCGAAAATGAAGCTGTGAATCTTATCATCGAATGGGATAGACAGTTCACAGGAATTGTTGAGGGTGCGTTTTGTCTTTTTGCCTGGCCCACCATGCTTGATAATGCTGCTTCTGCGAACACGAACATCATACCCCAAAAATCTTGCCCTTTCGCTGCTGTGAGTGATGAGTGTTTTTTCTTCGCTGAGTTCCATCTTTAAGGTTTCACGGATAAACTCAGAAAGTTTACTCTTTATCCACTGGCAGTCCTCTTGACTTCCTTTCACACCGAGAATAAAGTCATCCGCATAGCGGATATACTTGATGCACTTTTTTGTCTGAGCTGTACAGGGCATTTTCAGCATGAGCTTCCGCTTTTCGTTGTATTCGGAAAGCAGTTGTTCTCTTTCTGCCCCGGTGCGTCTGCCGATGTGATAGGAAAGTTTCTGGAGGTCATTGCTTAGGAGGCGATATTCTGTCCTGACAGGTTCTTGCCCATGGGTATCAAATTCGCTTTTCAGCTTCATTACAAATTTGTCCAGCTCATGCAGGCTGGTATTGCCGACAAGAAACGCCCGCCCTTTGGTTTACCACCTGTAGGTTTTGCGCCATGTCAAAATCCTCCAACGATATTCCAGTGTTTGAAATTTGTAAACGGCGGCAAAGGCATCCTTAATTTTACTATGAAAGCCTACAAGAAGTGGTCGATATTGTGCAAAGCACCCTTTGATGTCACCATCTGGATCAACCTCGTAGGTCATTGAACTCCATTTTTCGCATTTCAATGGGGTAATGACCGTTTCCTTTTAGGTTGCGAATCATGTTGAATATTCCGGCGAAAAACAGGCCATACGGCGTCGCGAGAACCATCCGCAGAACTTCCGCCCAGCTTTCTGATTGAATGTCGAATTCCCCGATCGCTTTTTCTTGGAATTGTTCTTCCCTCAAAAGGTTCTTCTTTGGGCTCAGGTTTCATCAGCCAATCTTTAATGATATTTGCGACCTTTTTTCCCGCTGCCATCGCCCGCATCGTTTGCACCCTTAGGCGGGCGCGTTGGCATACAGATTTTTATATGCCAGAAAATACAGGTCTGGCCTCAGCATATAGCGATGCAGTCTGGTAAAAATTTCATCTTTATTTGCGAGTGAGTTTCTACTGATTCTTGCTAAAATTTCGGTTGTTGGTTGCATTTTGAGGTTTTCCTCCCTAATCAACTTTTCTTTTAACGCCCCAAATACCGGGCCTGCGCCCCTTCGCCATGTGAGGGTCATGCAAACCGCCCGGACTACTGCGGGCGTTGAAAAATGACATTTTTTTAGGCTCTTTAGCCAAAGCCGAAAAAGCCGCCCTCATTCGGTTGGCGGCTGTTTAGGGCATCCCCAGTTAGCGTTGAGCATAGGCAAATGTGGATTGTCGGTCTCCGCTTTCGTTTCCTTGCCATAGGTTCTCCGGCGAAGATTGTTTCTTCTTTTTTTGCGCCCGGATTGATTGACACCTATAACCAATCGCTGTTTTGTGCCGGCGTCGGACAGATACTTTCCTCCGCGTGGATGCTTTGTGATGTCGAAACTTGCGAGAAAAACGGCCTCATATCCACCTTAAATTGCAGTTCAGCCGCCGTCCATCGTTAGGTGATTTCGTCCTGCTGTGTCATCAACTCCTTTCCCAATTTTTGATAGTTTCAGTCCGGGGAGTTTCACTACTTTGCCCCGTTTTCTGGGTGTTGTAGGTGTCGATAGTTTCTTTTCCCAATGCCTGATTCAGTTCTTTGAGCGTGGTTTGGCTCCTTCCCACCGAGGAAAGCATGGTGTCACATGTTGCCGATGATTGTGTCTGCATTTATCCTTATAAAGAGCCTTTAGCTGGCTCTGTGACTGAGAAAATGATAGAGGCCGATATTTCACGGCTTCGGATGGTGGCGATCAGCTTGTCAAACTGCGGGATTTGCCCGATGTTGGCAAACTCGTCCAATATGCAGCGCACATGAACCGGCAGATCTGCCGCCGTACACATCATCCGCCTTGTCGCAAAGCAGATTGAAAAGCTGGGACTGCAAGATTGCGATCACAAAGTTAAAGGTGGCGTCCGTATCGCTCATAATGAGAAACAGGGCGGTCTTGCGGTCGCCCAGCGTGTCCAGCTCCATTTCGTCGTACTCCATCAGCTCCCGCGGCTCCCGGACGTCAAAGGGGCGCAAAGCCGCGCCCCGCAGGAAATCAGGATGCTTTTTAGCGGTCTTGCCCGCCGCCAATTTGTACTTGGCATATTGCTTGACGGCAAAGTGTTCCGGGTCGCGCTCCGCCAGCCGGTCAAACATGAGATCGACGGGGTTTTTGTAATCCCTCGTCGTCCTCTCTTGTGTCGGAGGCGTCGATCATATCAAAAGCGTGATGATATTCTTTTCTTCCTCCGGTGCTTCGTAGAAGATGTAGCCGATTAGGGCGGTGTAGTAGAGACGTTCCGCTTTCACCCAGAAATCTTCCGTGCTTTGAGCACCCTCGCCCTTGGTGTTCAGGATGATGGTGTTTACCAGCTTCAAAATGTCCTTTTCGCTGCGCAGATACGCAAAGGGATTATAGTGCATGGACTTCTGAAAGTTGATCGTGTTCAGCACCTTTATTTCATACTTTGCCTGCTGCAAAAGCTGTCCCACCTCCGATATGAGGTGCCTTTTGGATCGGTAATGACATAGCTGGAATGAAGCTGCATGATGTTGGGCTTACAGAAAAAACCGGGTCTTTCCGCTGCCGGCGCCGCCGATCACCATGATATTCTTATTTCTCGCGTTCTTCGGGTCTTTTGGGGCGGTTACTCATCATAAAGGCGCTCCGTTCCGTCAGCAGCACATTGTTGTCAAAGACGGGATCGATGAACGGCTGTATATCTTTTGCGTTGCCCCATCGGGCCGTTCCGTACTCCATGCCCTTACGGTATTTTTTGGCGTTCTTCTGTTTGAATAGACCACCAGCCGGATTATCACGGCTCCGGCAAGCCCGATCAGAATATCGACGGATGGACGCTTGGCGCTATGCTTTCAAAGGCTGCTGTGAAGCCCTGCCCGATGTGCAGGAGCTTGGCGGAGAGATCAGCCCCCGGCGACAAGCCGGAACGCTTCGCCCAGCTTCCCGAACAGATACACAAAGGCAAGGTAGGGCAGATGGAGAATGATTTGTTTTTTTTATATCCTGTTTCATAGATCGATCCCCCTGTCCTTGTTCTTCACTTTGTCCCGTGCGGTAATACGCTTTTGCAACCTCGGTTTTTTTTGCGGTCAGATCATCCCGTATGGAGGGCTTGCGCTCCTTGTCCAGCTTTTTCTTGGAGAACTCCCTGAAAGGCGGCGGTCAGCATCGGCGTCCCGCCCCTTGAAGAACACAAGGTATCGGTCATCCGTCTTTTTAGCGCAAAGTCGATCCTGTATTTCTTGGCGGTTTGGGAAAACGCTTTGATATTCCTGTCTGTGATTTCGATATTGGAAACGCCCGTATTTTTGGCGCATGAGCTGTTTTAGCGTCTGTTTCCCATGATGGGGCGCATCTCTGTGTTTTTTGATACTGTTGCAAGACCTTTTCGCAGGGGCCTTTTGCAGCGGTCCGCGCATCCAGCTTCGCCGCTTTGATGGCGAGCGCAACCGTTTTTCTCGTCACTTCTTCCTGCAAAATATCCTCTTTCGGCGTTTTACATGACTTTATATAAGGCCGTTTGCCATATCGTGGGCGACAAGGGCGGTATAGTAATTTCCGATGGTGGACGGCGCATTGAACAGGGCCGCAGCCACGTAAATACTGCTTGATGATGCTTCGGATCTTCGTGGTGTTCTCCCGCATACCGTCCAGCACAAAACCCGGATGTGTTCGCTGTCCAGTTTCATAAACAGCTTTACCAGCTCTGCCGGATAGTCGTCACCAGCTTAATTCGGATCGTCTTTCTGGGCGCATACCGTTTCCAGTATGAGGTCAACGATTTCGTCAATGCGGTCTTTCTCAAGGCGGAAGTCCTGCAAGAGTAAGTCGTACTCGATATTCTCCTTGATGATTTCCTCGTAAATCCTGTATGCGTCGTTCATTTCCTTTCCCTTCCTTTCCGGCGGCGAAGCCGCAAAGGATTATCCACCATCCACATCACAGGGAGAGGGATTTAGGGAAGGAAAGGAATGGAATCGGTAGTTGACCATCCGTATTTGTTTTTTTTTTTTTGGTAAGTCAGTTCTTTGTATATCTTTATTTAATTGCGTTGGATTTTCCAACGTAGGTTTTTTCCCAACGTAGGATTATCCTGTGTTGGATTATCCAATGTTGGATTTTTCCAATGGTAAAATCCGATGCTGGCTGCGGCGTTTCATAGATCACATAGTCCGCCCCTCAGCCGTCCTTTTCTCGTCGCGCTCTCTTGAACGGACGATATATCCGGCTGTTTCCAGTTCCTTTACCGCCTCGCGGATCGCGTCGATCTGCTCCTTGTTGATAAAGGCAAGGCCTTTCAGCGTATAGTCCCAGTCATCCGGCAAGGACAGCATTTGTGACATAACCCCTTTGCCTTTAGGGGACAGCTCCTTGTTGCGCAAGTGATGGTTTGACATGATGGTATAGCCGTTGTTCTTCTCTACGCGAAATATTGGCATTTATGGTTCACCTCCTATGCTTGGTATCTTGTTTCGGGTATGAAAAAGCCCGCAGACCTTCAAAAAATCTCTGCGGCGTCTTGGCATACGAAAAGGATGCTCCTTGATAGAAACATCCCTTTCGCTCGGTTATTCAGTTTTTCAGTTAACCTGTTTGCCCTCTGCCCTTAAAAAGTGTTGATTTTACTTGGTTTTCTCTTGCTTTCCTACGTCAGAGGGCATTTTTACGCTCTGTTTTTATCCTTTGCACAATCTAAAACATCCTGTTCCAGGCCTACCGGAGGCGGACCTGGCGGACCTGACGGCCAGGCGGAATCGAAAATTAAATCCTGCTTGGACAGAATTGAGGAACTGACAAGCGCAGAGGATCTAACCAGAGAGGAGCTGGGTTCGTCACTTCCATTTCTCGCGCCACGTCGGACGGCAGTCGAAAAACCCGGACAGTGTATATCGTCAACCAACTGAACAAGGCCCTTTCCGACTAGCGGGCGGAGTAGCGCTATGGTTGCAATACAAGAGATTTATCAGGAGTTTATGGGCTTTACCACAGTCAGTATGAGATGATTGCCATTTGCGCCGCAGCTGCTGCCAGAAAAAGACGCGACCGCCAGAGCCTGCTTTTTCCCAGTCGATGCACCGGGCGATCGTCGAAACTGGATTTATGCGCCTTTATTTGGCCTGGGAATCCTTTTTGAGAAGAGCCTTTATTTCTTACCTGCAAAATGCGTGTGATTTACAGCATCGCACCTATTCCCAGTATGCCCACCTACCAGTGATCAGCATGCCTATGATATGTTGCGCGGCAGTAAAACCTATCCGGATTGGACCAATATTGACGAAGTGAACCGTCTTGCAAGGGGTGTTTTTAAAGGCAGGGCCGTTTGCAATGCTGGCCGCTCCGCCGGCTGAATTTTGGAGATGAAAACAATTCGTAACCCGGATTGCCCCATGTGTCGAAAGGAGCCAAAAGACAATTCGACACACTGCTTTCAAAAAATTGCTCAGATCGGGCGTACGCCAGAGATTACTTAATGATGTTTAAGGCTGGCAGGGACATACTTTACTTATTATGCTGAGATGATTAGAGGCTATGTGAGGCAATCTGCAACCAGGGCGAGCGACAGACTGCCTAAAGCCCAATTTGAGTAGGAACTGGGGGAGAGGCTTATATGCTCGATGCAATGGACTATGCAAGTGCAAAGCGAATACATGCAGAAAGTGGGACGACAAAAAGGACCAACCGAAAATTCGGACAGTTCATGCCCGTATGATGGAATCCTAATACAGTACCCTGGCTATAAGAAAAAGGGGATTACCGCCTGACGCTTCCAAACTAGCAGGGCCGCTCTCCTACGCATATCAACGTGTGTGATCTGATCTACCGGCGGATTATGAGGGGCGGGTATCGTTTGAGAGGGTGGTCTCGCTGCTGGAGCATACATACCGCTATGGCACAGAGCCATATAGCGCCCAAAGGGGAGTTGACGTCTCTGCAGCAGCTTATTTTTGGATTACCCTCCAAGAGGAGATCAACTACCCAAAGGGCCGCAGGCTATGCAGGCATCAAACCCTGCCCTTTTTGCCGGTACACTATGAGGCGGCCTATTGCACAAAGCCGACGCCAGCTTTACACTGGAGGATGTGAAACGGCGGTGCAATCACCACGGCGGACAGCGCCGCCGCTGTATCAGACCGGACCCAGCTACTATGTAAGCACTGCTGGCGATTGCGAACGAAGATGAAGAAACCTTGGCTGTGCTTTCAGGGGCAGTTTGGCGGGCTACGCGTGGGCAGTGCGACCGGGACGGGCTTCCTCCCAGCGCGCAGCAAACGCCCAGCGCGGTCGTTTGTACAGGCTTTCAATTCCTTGGTATAGCCTAACACAGTCCCAGGCAGTGTCGTATGCATGGCGTCAAGCGACTCTTGAACCTGATTCTTATTCATAGACAGCGTATGCACAGCACCCATCCGCCAATTGCGCAAAATCGTGGCATAGGTTTTACCGGAGGAATACCGTTGGTGCGGTGCTGTGGTACTCTGATAGGCCCACGCCAGCTCCCAGGGGCGCAGCAGGACGCTGGCAGGGCCGGACTGGAACTAGCACATAGTCTGAACCCATCCGCACGCCGCAGACCGGCGAAGTGTTCTCATAAAACAGCTGCAGACTTTTCCAGCATGGACTCCTCGCCCATAGAAGCGACCTTTTTCTTCAGGTCCTTCTGATAGCCGCCATTGATCGCCGATCAGCGGAACAATAGCAATGAGCCACAGAACCACGGAGACAGCAGCATAATCCAGACCAAGATGGGAGTCTGGGTACCTACCCGGTTGACGTTGAGATAGTAGGGAAGCATCAGAGCCTCAGCTGTGTCGCTCTGCCAGCTCGTGATAATATCCGCTCACTTCGCTGTCCATAGCGCAGATGGTGCCTTTGACGGCCATCACCGGGACCATTTCACCAGGCAGATTTCCATGGCGTAGTCGCTGGCTGGCGTCCGGCAGATGGCCTGCCTCAGCCATATCCTTTTCATGGGTGAACAGGCCGATATAGTGAACGTCGTCCAAATCGATCAGATACTGCGCACCTGTGATTTTTGCCCGGTGGGGCGGTTGTCACGGTATTGCTCCTCCTCTACGTACTGGGCGTAGATAAAGTAGATATCGTCTTCCACAGAGGCGCCGTCAACGTTTCTGGCGTCAATTCAGCCAGTGTTTTTCGGCGCCAAAGGTTTAAATAAATGCTGGCAGCAATCAGAAGAATTGCCACGCCGAAAGCCGACAAAAGATCGCCGGCGGCAAGGTCCTGCGTATACTGATACCTACGCATCTGCTTCATGAATTTCATCGTCTTTCTCTTCCCGCTTTCGCTGGCTCCCCATACTGTGCCAACCTTTTCAGTTACCATATTTCTGTGGGCGTCCGTCAACAAACTGGCGGCAAAAAATGGAGCAGGCTGTTTAAATTCGATAGGACAGGTCATTTTCAAGCAGTGCCTGATAGTAGCTCACATCTGCCAGAGGAGAAACTGATGGACGCTATGCAAATGGTACCTGGCGTGATAATAAACTAAATCAGCGCATTAGCCGGGATGCTGGTCCACTCAGCAGGCGCGCCGACCAGAATTGAAGCATAGCAACGGCATCTCAAAGAGAAGAACTCCAGCTCCGGCGGTTTTACGCTGACAGGCTGTTGATTGTTGTGGCGCTGGTGGCCATTTTGGCGGCGTTGGTGGTTCCGGCTTTTTGCCAAAGTATTCAGGATTCCAACGCAAGATACTGCCGAGGCCAACGCGCCAGACTGTTTGGATGGTTATAATCGAGCTGTCTCTGGACCCAAACGCCGACACTGGCAGAATTTTGCTGCTCTATCAGGATAAATGTCCCAATCACGGCAACTACAACCTGATTACAAACCGAGACGGCGAGTATGAAATCTACTGCACAAAGCATAGCACGAAGACATCGTGCAGGATCTGATGGCGCAGTATCAAGACATTCTGGACAATTTCTGGACAAAGAGAAGTATCGACTATCCTTACAACTGGTGGGACAACGTACCATGCGCAGAGTCATTTTACAAACGAAATGGAGGCTGGCCCATCTTAACGTATCAGGGGAGGATCTACTATATTCAGCCTTACGCCGGTAGAGGCTGAGCGCGGCCAGCTGGTCTTTGCCAGAGCAAACGGCGGCGCGATCCCGGCACAGTGTGCCGTTTCTCTATTACAACGTTGGGTAGTACGCTGGCAATGCCTATTCCATCACCGGCTATGCGCCGGGGACAGAGGAGCAGTGGCTTGCCGATCGGGGTTGGACGGCCTTGTCGGAGGACGATTATACCATTTCACCGCTAAGAAGGACTCATAGAGAAAAAAAAGCGGCCCTTGCAGAGAAACCTGCAAGGGCCGCTTTTCATTTAAAGGGGAATTTGCGGTAAAGGTACCTTGTTCTGCCGTGCTGGTGGCAGAAAGGTGCCCACTGTGGGCAAGACGATGGAGCGGGCTATGGCCAGGCAGCCATAGCCGCCAAACTGGCGGGAGCGGGAGCTTTCTGCCCGGTAAAAGCGTTCAAATATGTGCGACAAATGCTCTGGCGGAATGGGGCGCCTGTATTATCATACTCGCAAAACCAGCTTGTCCTGGCTTTTTTGCAGGTTGAGGTTTACCTGTCCGCCGGACCCAGCGTATTTTTGATCGTACCGTCCCAGCAAAATTCCACTGAGGCCGATCCAACCCCGGAGGGGTCCCAGAGGTCCGGCTGGCTTTCGAGCTTGACGCCAAAGGCAACGGTTTCGTGCTGGCGAAAACCAGTTACGACGCGTCGCTGGAGATTGACAAGCACCAAATTGGACGCTCCTTTTCGGATCATCATGTCTTGGCCAAGAACAGCAGATCCACCAGGTTCCCTTCCTCTTCATGCTGGCCTCCTGACATAGGGTGAGCCATTTTCGGGATGCCACCACCGCGGCCCGGCCAGGACGATACCAGTATTGGCTAAAATTACGGTGAGCGGTTTTCAGTTCATAAGCGTCGGCTAATAACGCGTTGCTGGCCTAAGCCTGACTGGGCGCATGGCCAGCCGGGAGAGAAAGATGCTGATAAAAAGAGGGGAATCAGGCGCACTCACCAAAGGACGTCAGCGACAGACGCAAAGAGTGCCGCATGTTCCCACTACTGCTGATCGCAAAGACAATCCGCATGGAGCTGCCTGAGCCTAATCAGATAGCGCAGGCCAAGCCCGTAGTTCCGACAACGCCGCCGATTCCAGTTGAGAAACCGCCTGATTATAACCCATTGAGACGGACACATCACCGCTGCCGCACCTTCCGCTTTTACTGACTGTGACGCAAAAGGCTGGAATGATGAGATCGCGCCCCTTTATCGCATTTGCGTGCCCGACTGCTTTGAATTCAAAGATGGATGGATTGGTAGCTGTGCCACTGCGCTGCATTTTCCATCGCCGCAATGCTCGCGCTCCTGCTGCCGGGCGGTAGTGACCACGACGGCGGCAAAGACGCACAGAAGCACCAAGGTGACAAGCGACATGGTAATTAAAAACAAATTTTGCCCGAGTTTATTGAGACCATGAGCCTCCTCACCTGAAATATCCTAGGGAATACCCCACCTTTCTAACGGTAGGTGACATATACATTGCTGTCGAGATACGCCAGCTTTTTTCCGGAAGAAATGAGATATAGACCTCGACATTGTTGTCCTCCCGCCTCAGACTCCACTCCCCAGACTTTGGCAATCAGGCTGTCCTGGTTACAACTGACGGGGCGCTGAGCATAAGAAGCCGCATAATGTCAAATTCCCAAAGCCAAAGCTGCAAAGACTTGCCGCCATGCTTAGTATCCTAGAGGTGCAGTCAAGCCCAGATCGCCGGTACCGACGACGTTGCTGACACATCGCCTCGGCGGCGAGCAAGGGGCCCGACGCGGGCCATCAACTCTCCAGAGTCAAGCGGGTTTTGTCATATAATCGTGCTCCGCAGTCCAAGCCGCTGATTTTAGACGCAATTTCATCGCGGGCCGTCAGCATCAAAATGGAGATGTGATTGGTTCTGAGCTGCCGGCGACGCCGAATCCATCGATCTTTGGCGACATGACGTTCAGGACAATGAGATCATATTGACCAGTCAGTCCATAGTCCACTCCCATCACGCCATCATGTACAATATCCGTTTGATAGTCTTTGCTCTGCCATCAGCTCCTGGATGTTTCCGCCGCACCCCTCGTCTTCCCACAATTAAAACTCTCATGCCGGCACCTCCCTTTCTATTATAGTGTACTAGATGATACTGAAATCTGTCTGAAAATATAGAGCAATTATACCACCTTTTGTCGATTGTGTTGATAAATTATTCTCAATGTTGCCAAAAGAGCGTTCAGGGGGCAAATTGCCCTGCTGCGGGCTAGACTAAAGGGTCAAACCTCGGTTGCAATCGCCGTTAAAAACGCGCTGTCATGCCCACGAACAGCATTGTAGGCTTTACCTGTAGCAAAAGCGCCTCGATCTGCATACGCGACTGCAGATCAAAGGAAGTTGAGTGGCTCGTCCCACATACAGATGCGCCTTTTGACACAGGCGCGGGCCAAAAGCACCTTTTTCTTTCTGTCCCCTGTGATAATTCCTGCATGGGCTTTTCAAACTGGACTCTGGCAAAGCCCAGCTTCCGCAAATGGCCTTGAATTGACTCTCGTCCACCTGCTGCTGTCTTTTGCGTAGGCATCCAATGTGCCTTGCAGATGGGAGGTGTCCTGGCTTATAGGAGATGAGAAGCTGTTCTGGGAGGTAGAGATCCGGTGTAGTCGATGGGCTGGTGGCAGATCAAGTTTAAAAGACTGGATTTACCGCTTCCATTTTTACCGGTTATCGCCATCCGCATACCCTGCCGTAAAAACGGCGTTGACCTGGCCCGCAAACCTCGCGGCCTGCATAGAAGATGCGTATGTTGCGCAGAGAAAGTAGCGTTTCAGAGTAAAAGTGAAGCGGCGAGAGCTTCAGCGGCTCGTTGGACTCTACATGGTTTAGAAGCGTTGAAGCTTCGGCCAACGCCTGCTCCTGGCGGGACTGAAGCGCTTTGGCGCGCTTCATCAGCTTGGCAGACTTATGGCCGAGATACCCACGGTCCGGGCGCAGGCCGGAGTTTTTGTGCCGTATTTTGTCTTTTCCACCTGTTCAGACCAGGCGCTGGTGCGTCTGGAGGCCTCTTTGAGACGTCGAATATCCGTTTTTAGTTGGTCGGCCTGCTCCTGCTCATAAGCGTCCTGGCGGCGCTTATTTTCAAGCCATGAGGAAAAGTTGCCGGACTGCACTTCAATACCGGATGAGCCGAAGTTCAAAATGTGATCAACACAGCCATCTAATAGCGCTCTGTCATGGCAGATGAGCAAAAGCCCTTTTTCTGCTTTAAATACGCCGCAACCAGGCCCTGGCGTGGACATCCAAATGGTTCGTGGGCTCATCCAAGAGCAGAAAACGCCCTTCGTTGCAAAAACAGCGCCGCCAACAGCGCTTTGGTCTGCTCCCCGTTGGACAGGGTTTCAAACGGGCGGTCCAGCGCCAGAGAATCCAGCCCAGCAGGGAAAGCTCCCGCATAAGCTCCCACTGCTGGGTTTGCGGCGCCATGGCCTGCAAGACGTCCATGGTAGACAGAGAGGTGTCCTCTACCTGGTAAGGGAAGTAGTCGAACTGGACGTTGGAACTGATGGAACCGGAGTAGGAATACCAGTCCATTAACAGACTGCAAAGGTCGATTTGCCCCGGCCGTTGCGGCCTATGAGACCCAGCCTCCAGTCTGTGTCCCATTGAAAACTGACATGATCGAAAACAAGATCATAGCCGCCGTCATAGGAAAACGTCAAATCGGTAACTTTAATTAGAGACATAAGCTTCCTCCTGATATGAAAAATGGGCTGCAAGAAGGAACCTTCCTGCACGCCCATCGTTTCATCCGTCAGACGAACAGATCTATCCGGATCACACCGGTATAAGAGCTGTTGCCCGCATTCTCTTGCATTTACGCGCACAGATCCCAGGAAGAACCTGAAAACGAACTGCGCGCAGCAAAGAAAGAAATACGAATCATTCTTTCAACTCCAATTTAATGTATGTTTGTGGTGCTGTTGTTCTCACATAGCACAACTTTTTACCCCGTCAATTTTTCTGATTGCATTGTTGGTGCAAACCTGGCACGCGTTGTAGACCAAGGGTGAAAAAGACGCTGGCGGCAATAGAACGCAGGCCTGCCGCTTCAGACGGAAAGGGTATTTTAAATTGAACGTATGTAATCCAAAATTATACCAAGGGCAGATCGCGCACTTCATTGAGTATCTTGGTGATCCATTATACTGCCAATCATGGAGATACGGCCCAAGGCAACTGTAGCTATTTTCACAGCAATGCAGTGCAGGCCTCGGCCCATTATTTTGTAGATGAAACAGAGATCGACCAATCTGTGCCGGATTCCGACACCGCCTGGCACTGCGGCGCGACGGTTTACCGCCACCCCAGGTGCCGCAATGCCAACCCATCGGTTGAACTTTGCTCTAGAAAAACGAGCGGACGGCAGCTACTATTTTTTGACGAAACCTGAAACGGCCGCAGTACTGGCGGCGAGTCTTTATTAAGCGCTATGGCATTCCAACGCAAACATTCTGCGCCATTACGATGACAGGGGAAAATGCTGTCCGGCGCCCTTTTGTGACAAGTCCGGCGGCTTGACGCAATTTTGCAGCTGGTGAGAAAGGAGGTGCACCTGTGCCGCAAAAAAGCGCGCCCAGTCCCTGGGCAGTAGACGCCGCCCAGTGGGCAGTGGAAAACAGTTGATTCAAGGCGATGCAAACGGGGACTGCAATGGCAAGATCCCCCTGACGCGGGAAGCCATGGCGGTGATACTCAAACGCCTGGTGGAAACCTGTCGTCTATAGCAGAACGGCGTCAGGCCCCTTTGGAGATTCTCCAATCAGGGGCCTGACGCCGTTTTGAGAGCGCCATGCGGCTAGGGGCGTCTCAGGCCGCACAGGAGCGGGGGACGGGGCGTCTGGGGGCAGACTCCTGGGCTTGCTCAGGCGGTCTTCCTCCTGGGGCGGCTGGCCTTTGCAGCGATCTGGCAATGGTTTCCGGCGTTCCGTCGCGGACTACAATGCGATACAGACGGGCCAGAATTTGCCATGTTTTCCGGTCGATTTCGCCGGTGACGGGCAGGCCGGAGATCTCTTGAAGCCATTGAATAGAGGCGACAGAATCCCCTCATCGTGGATCCCGGTGACATCTAACGGTAGGAACGTTGGGATAGACCTCCGAGATGGCCTTCAGCATGCTCTGCACAACGTACAGGTGCAGATTTGGTTCTCCGATCTTGATGATCTGGCTGGCTGCAGAGCGGGCAGACGGGTTCTGCAGCAAGCTGAAAGACAGAAGCGCGCTGAAACGCCTGAGTGATGGCATTCCAGGTGTCCTGATCCGTAATACCAGTCACGGGCAGGCCGATTTTTGACTGAAAGGCCGAGACGGCCTGCATCGTATTTTTTTCCATAAATGCCGTCTGGCACGACAACGGGAATCGAGCTGTCGCTTTTTGCAATGACCCGCAGCATATACTGTAGGCCTCGAATGGGCATTCCGATAGTCTGTGTCATACGTCGCATCGCTCACCTCCTGATGCGGGATCCTGCATGCCAAATATGATATCAAAACCCGGGAACTGGGTAAAGCGGGTGGTTGTGCTGTAGCGGGAGTTGGAGATCGTCTTGACCAACGCCGTTTTGAGAGCGGGATCCACTTTGGCCGCGCGGCAGGCCCAAACAGACTGGGTCTGGGCAACACACACATCTGGGTGCGCCGGTCGTACTGACCGGCGCTGGAGGGTCAGTGGGCAGGCCAGGATACATGGCGGAAACGGCTTTGAGCTGGCTCTGCAGCTGGGCAACGGTAGAAGCCGGCGCCGGTTCATTATCAAAGGGAAATAGGGGCATATTTGCAAAGACCGTCTGATCAATGCCCATATAGGTGTTATAGATGGCGTTCCAGGTGGCGGTGTCGACCTCGCAGGTCTGCTCCATTCCGGAGTACTGCTGGAATGCCTCGACAGACTGCCTGGTATCTTCACCATAAACGCCGGTCAGCGCAACAGTGGGTACAGCGGTGATAAAGAACGCCTCGACGGCAAGCATATGCTGGAGCTGGCCCACCTTTTCACCGGTGCGCCCACAGTCAAGGTGGTCTCCGGCACGCCAGTTGAGGGCATAGAAGGTTTGCCCCTGGGACTGGAGATCGTTGAGCTGATTGACGCCCACATAGAGATACACCAGCTTATACCAGGTTGCATTGCCGACAATACCGTCTACAGCCAAATCAAAAAATCCGCTGAAATTCCAGGACGGAGGCCTCTGTGGAATCCTCAAAATCCCGTTGACCGGATTGACCTTTGGGAATCGCCGGATAGTTTTGGGAGATGCGGTTTAAGGAGACCTGGATGACGACGACATATTCGCTGATGTCGCCCTTGCGGATGGGGGGTTCCGGGGGTAGGAGGGGACAATATCCCTGCACCGGCGCGCCGACTACAATTTCCACGTTATCGCCGTAGTATGCCTGCAAGATTTCCACAGAGTTATACCCCTGCAGCGCCAAATTTTGCGATCCCCATTGGCTCATCCCATCGCAGGTGACGGTGGTGCCGTTGCAAAGGAGGCGGAAAGCGGCTCGACAAACCCCCTGCCGGCGCAGATAACTGTTGAAAATTTCATCAACAATGGTGACAACAGAATCAAAAAAGTTGCGTCCATTGACAAATTTTTGATCGTACGCTGTGGAATTGGTGATGTCAAAGTTATACCCCGCGGCTGCGGTAGTATTCCGTGTAGACCCGATTGGCGGCATAGGAGATGATGGCCAGGATATTGCTGCGAAGGGCAGACGGCTCCCAGGGTGGGATAGATGTCGCTGGACGCCACATTTTGACATAGTCGGGAAATGTGACAGTGACGTTGGGAGCATTCTCGCCGGGGCGTGCCGAGATGCACTGTGATTTTACTTGGTATGTACGGAAGAACAGTAATCATGACGCCTCCTATAATGTGTACGGCGGATACTAAAGACGTTGGTCGGACGAGGAATTCCGAGAATTCGTCCTGAGGGATGAGCTGCATATCCTGCTGCGTCACGGTATCGGCAAACACTTTTTACATCAGTCACAATGATCCGGGTTGTAGGAGGGATGCTCGGCGGTGATATCCACGTTGGCCCAAGGTCGCTCAAACGGCTGCGGGGTTTGGCTTTCAGAAAACGGCGGCGTTCCAATTTCCACGGCGGCTGTGATTCCGTTTTGATCGCTGATCCGTACGGCGTTTAGATTGACAAACCCAGTGGGGTCTTTTGCGAAAAGGTGACAATGGCGTCTGCGATGGGAACGACGGCGTATGTAAACAGGTCGCAATCACTGTACCGGTTGCCAAATAAAAGCCTCCTTTCGATTCCATTTCTACCGATAGCATATGTCAAAAGTGTCGAGAGTGCAAACCGGGCCGCACCAAAAGGTGCGGCCCGGTTTTGCTTGAATTGCAGGATTAGTGCGTCAGGAAGAAGGTCAGTGCAAACAGAATTGCAAATGATCCAGGTGGCGGGCTTGATATCTTTGATCTTGCAAGGCCCAGTTTCACAATGATGTAGGAGATGAGGCCCAGCGCGATGCCATAGGAGATGTTGTAGGTAAAGGGCATCATCGCAACAGTCATAAAAAGCGGGAACTGCAATTTCAGGATCGGTCCACTCGATTTCGCGGACACAGTTCATCATCAGAATGCCGACGTAAATCAGAGCCGCCGCGGTAGCGTAGGTGGGAATGAGTTCTGCCACAGGGGCAAAGAACATGGCGATGACAAAGAACAATGCGGTGACCATCGAGGCCAGGCCTGTGCGGCCGCCCTCTGCAATGCCGGCGGAGCTTTCAACAAAAAGGTAGTGACAGTGGAGGTGCCGCAGATAGCGCCGCAGGTGGTCGCTATAGCATCGGCCAGCATGGCTTTGTCCATGTTGGGTACGTCGCCCCTTTGGTGAGCATGTTACCCCGGGCGCAGGCGCCGTAGAGAGTGCCCAGAGTATCGAACATATCTACCATGCAGAACGCCAGGGCAGTGGTAATGAATACGACAATAAATCCGCCCATACCGTTTGCCTCGATAAAAGCTGAGAAATTAAAGCCTTCGGTGAAGACCTTGCCAAAGGCCTCGGAACCAAATGCAGAGAAGGAAAAAATGTTCCAGGTAACCTGAATGGTGTCGCGGAAGCCGGGGACCGTCAGAAGACCTAAAATGTAATAGAGAATTGCGCTTCCCAGAATGCCCCAGAATACAGAGCCTTTGACGCCGCGCTTGGCCATAATACCGATGGAGAGAACGCCGATGATGGTGATGAGCAGCGGCATAATAGTACCCAGGTGGCGGTGCCGTTGTAGACATTCAAGGAGGCCAGAGAAACGCAGGTGGATCCGTTGGGTACGATCAAACCGGCGTTTTGCAAGCAATACGTAACTGGAATCGAAGCATA
>VOFH01002808.1_pt1 | contig 36226 bp, 63 predicted proteins | sample 5384091 | NCBI WGS metagenome assembly VOFH01 (sample SAMN12384727, study PRJNA508395) | human gut metagenome | isolation source: healthy gut G | host: Homo sapiens
TCAACGGAGTCTTTTTATTGAACCCATCTCCAATTTCATTGGAGGAGGCGCTTGCTTTATCACCATGCTTTGTACGATCTGGAAAGAATTGGGGCAAAAGAACGGCAATCCAAAACCTCTACCCCCAGCAAAAGGGGAGAGTAAGCGCAATGGTCCTTAAAAAAGGGCCTTTTCTTTCGCTTCTTTCTCTGTCCGCCCTTGCATATGGTGATAACGCAAAGGAGGCGCTCTATGTCTTTCCTTTGATTGCCGATGCGCACACGGATTTTTCCTCCGTGTTTGGCTAATGCATCTATCCTGCAGCCTAATTCTTCCGACCAGGGACAATTTAGCCTGGCGGACTTCAGCAAGGAAAGATCGGTTTACAGATCTTTGCCCTGCTTTATCGACAGCAGCCGGCCGGAACATCCCGTTTCGCAGTGCCTGCGCCAGCTATGCGCCTATGATCGCATGCTGAATGCATGGGGCCCGTATTTCATCCTCCCCGCAGAACTGACACCCTGGAAGCCCGCCCTTTTGCGCCGCGGGCCGTTCTATCCATAGAGGGCGGCAGCATGTGACGATAGCACCGAGCTATTGCAACTGTGGCGTCTGTCTCGGCGTTCGCGCCATGTCTCTTGTTTGAATCATGCCAATACGCTTGCATATCCGGCTTTGATGTACAGCGCACACCCAAAACGGCCTTACCACGCAAGGAATGCGGTTTGTACGTTGCATGAACGAATACCGCGTAGCCATCGATGTTTCCCATCTGAATCCTGCTGGGTTTTGGGACTGTATCTCGTATTCACAGGCGCCTTTATTCGCCTCTCACAGCAACGCTTATGCGCTTTGTCCTCATCCCGCAACCTTACAGATATTCACAAATCCGGGCTCTGATCGAGCAAGACGGTTATATCGGCTTAAACTTCAATGCAGCCTTTCTCCACTTTCAAAGCAGCGTACAAGATATCGTTCGCCATGCCTTGCACATCCTAGATCTTGGTGGAGAAAACAGTTTGGGATTCGGTTCGATTTTGACGGCGTGACGGCTCCTCCCATACGGGCTCCATGGCACACAAGATTTTCGTTGATCCTGCAAGCCTTTCAAAAACGCCGGTATTCGAGGATCGCTGTTGGATAAGATCGCTCATCAAAACTTAGTACGCTATCTTTCACAATTTTTATGAATCCTGTCAAATCTGGGGATAACCAGAGATTTGTTCTCATAAGGTTAGTCGTAAGGTTCTTACGTGCCATTTGACCCTATGAGAAAGGATGAGCACCATGCGAAAAGCGAAAAAGTTCTTGCTGAATGCTATCATTTTATCTGGTACTTCGTTATTGGTTCGCATGGTCAGCGTCTTTCGGCGTCTATGTTGCCAATCAAATTGATCAGAAGGCATCGGTGTATTTCAGCTCATTACCTCTATTTATATGTTTTCCATCACCGTAGCTACCTCTGGGATTCACCTTACGACTACTCGACTTGTCACCGAGGAATTGTCCGTTGCTCTCCCGGTACAGCCAAGGCCGCGCTGCACAAATGTTTGAAGCACAGCGCTTGCTTTTAGTTTTGGCACGGCGTTTGTCCTATACTTTGCTGCGCCATGGATGACCAGTATTTATTACATAATAGAATCACAGTAAGACCTTTATCAGCCCTTGCGCTTAGTTCCCCGCCACTGGCGCTCCTCTGTCTTTACCGGATATTTTACCGCATTACGCAATGCAACCAAAAACGCCAGCGCACAAATTCTCAAACAGGGGATCAAAATCGTCATTACCCTTCTCCTTTTACGGCAATGCCTCCCGCAGGGCATAGATGGCGCCTGCTTATCTCTGGTTCTAGGCGATGTAGCGGCAGAAGTCTTTTCCTTTTTATATTTGGGGTTGTTTCTAATCGTGGATCAGAGGAAAAAGCACAAAAACAAAAAAACATCCCTCAGCTCACAAAAAAAAATGTTGGGGATCTGTCTACCCATCGCTTTCAGCTCATATGTACGCTCGGCGCTTGTCACAATAAAACAAGTTATGATTCCAAATGGACTAGAAAGTCTGGTATCAGCTGCGATGAAGCCATGTCACAATACGGTCTAATCGGCGGTATGGTCATGCCTGTCATCATGTTTCCCTCCGTTTTACTTTCATCCGTCAGTACATTACTGATTCCAGAAATCTCGGAAAAAAATGTACAGCACAAAAATGGACAGATACTCCACGTTTTATCGCGCATTTTCAAAATCACTCTTTTATTTTCCATCTGCATCAGTGGTATTTATTTGCGTTTGCAGACCAACTTAGCTTGGCGCTATATCATAGCTTACAAGCTGCTCCTTATATCAGAATTTTAGCGCCGCTGGTAACGCTTATGTATTTTCGATGAAATCGTAGATGCCATCCTAAAGGGGGCTAAATCAACAGGTCAGGTGGTCGGCATCAATATATTGATACTATCGTAGGGATCGGTCTTATTTACACCATTCTTCCCTGGTGGGGATTAGCCGGATACATTGCTGTTATCTTTATAACTGAAACCCTGAACGCTCTCCTCAGCATTCGAAGGCTGTGCAAGGTTACCAAGTTTCATATAGATTTTCAGGGGCTGGATCCTATCACCTACCATTTGTATTGCAATTTCTGTACTGCTGCTTCGCATACTTTTGCCTCTCTGGATTGACCATCGTTTGGTCCATTCTCTTATCGTTTGTTATCTATCTGGTTTTATTGCTCATCACAGGTACCCTCAAACGCAAAGATTTTAAGCTTTAAAACTTTATATAAACGTATCATGATATTTTGTATATGATTTGCATTAAATAAGAAACAACAAAAAAGCCGAAGATAATCTTCGGCTTTTTATGGCTCCTCCAGTAGGGCTTGAACCTACGACACCGCGGTTAACAGCCGCGTGCTCTGCCAACTGAGCTATGGAGGAATATAATAGAATCCGGCAGTGACCTATCTTCCCGGGCCGTTGCCAGCCAAGTATTGTCGGCGCGTGGGAGCTTAACTTTGTGTTCGGAATGGGAACAGGTGTGGCCTCCCAGCCATTACCACCGGAAATCTTAAACCTTGTCTTGCGTAAGTACCTTCACAACTGCATAGGAATCTTACTCGAAAGTATAGCAAATCTTTTTGTTTTTGATCAAGCCCTCGGCCTATTAGTACCAGTCAGCTACATGCATTGCTGCACTTCCACACCTGGCCTATCAACCTTGTAGTCTTCAAGGGGCCTTACTCCATAAAGGAAGGGAAATCTCATCTTGAGGGGGCTTCACGCTTAGATGCTTTCAGCGTTTATCCCGTCCGCACTTAGCTACCCGGCCATGCTCTTGGCAGAACAACCGGTACACCATAGGTGCGTCCATCCCGGTCCTCTCGTACTAGGGACAGCTCTTCTCAAACTTCCTGCGCCCACAGTGGATAGGGACCGAACTGTCTCACGACGTTCTGAACCCAGCTCGCGTGCCGCTTTAATTGGCGAACAGCCAAACCCTTTGGGACCTGCTCCAGCCCCAGGATGCGACGAGCCGACATCGAGGTGCCAAACCTCCCCGTCGATGTGGACTCTTGGGGGAGATAAGCCTGTTATCCCCGAGGTAGCTTTTTATCCGTTGAGCGACGGCTCACCCACTCAATGCCGCCGGATCACTAAAGCCCGACTTTCGTCCCAGCTCGAAATGTCTCTCTCGCTGTCAGGCCCCCTTCTGCCTTTGCACTCTACGAACGATTTCCAACCGTTCTGAGGGAACCTTTGGGCGCCTCCGTTACTCTTTCGGAGGCGACCGCCCCAGTCAAACTGCCCACCTGACAATGTCCGCTACCGGGATCACCGCGCAACGTTAGAACTCCAGCAACACAAGAGTGGTATCCCAACGATGGCTCCACGAAAACTGGCGTCCTCGTTTCCTAGCCTCCCACCTATCCTGTACAAGCGCTGCCAAAATCCAATACCAAGCTACAGTAAAGCTCTACGGGGTCTTTCCGTCCAGTCGCGGGTAATGTGCATCTTCACACATACTTCAATTTCACCGGGCCCCCTGTTGAGACAGCTCACAAGTCGTTACGCCATTCGTGCGGGTCGGTACTTATCCGACAAGGAATTTCGCTACCTTAGGACCGTTATAGTTACGGCCGCCGTTCACTGGGGGCTTAAGTTCCGTGCTTCTGGTTGCCCTAACACTTCCCCTTGACCTTCCGGCACTGGGCAGGCGTCAGCCCGTATACGTCATCTCTCGATTTCGCACAGACCTGTGTTTTTGCTAAACAGTCGCTTGGGCCTATTCTCTGCGACCACTTTCGTGGCACCCCTTTTCCCGAAGTTACGGGGTCATTTTGCCGAGTTCCTTAACAAGGGTTATCTCGCTCATCTTAGGATTCTCTCCTCGCCTACCTGTGTCGGTTTGCGGTACAGGCACCAATAACACTCCTTAGCAGCTTTTCTCGCCAGCGTGAATTCAGCAACTTCCATACTTATTTTCTGTCCCCATCACACCCCAGGCTTATCACAGCGCGTACTTCACTACGCTGCACCCCTCAGTGCTTGGACGGGTTCTACCATCAACCCGCTTTTGCCTATCCTTCTGTGTCACTGCATCGTATAACGTGTTTAAGGTGGTACTGGAATCTCAACCAGTTGTCCATCGCCTACGACTTTCGTCCTCGGCTTAGGCCCTGACTTACCCTGGGGGACGAACCTTCCTCAGGGAAACCTTAGGCTTTCGACGGTGAGAGATTCTCTTTCTGCTCTCGCTACTCATGCCAAGCATTCTCTCTCGTGCACAGTCCACATTGCCTTCCGGTCATGCTTCAGCCCATGCACGATGCTCCTCTACCAATCCAGTAAACTGAATTCCAAGACTTCGGTGGCAGGTTTAGCCCCCGGTACATTTTCGGCGCACAATCACTCGACCAGTGAGCTATTACGCACTCTTTAAATGAGTGGCTGCTTCTAAGCCAACATCCTGGTTGTCTAAGCAATTGCACATCCTTTTCCACTTAACCTGCACTTTGGGACCTTAGTCGTTGGTCTGGGCTGTTTCCCTTTTGACCACGAGACTTATCTCACGTAGTCTGACTCCCGAGTATCGGTCACATGGTATTCGGAGTTTGATAGAGTTCGGTAAGCTTTGAGGCCCCCTAGCTCATTCAGTGCTCTACCCCCATGTTCCTAGTTCTCGAGGCTAGCCCTAAAGCTATTTCGAGGAGAACCAGCTATCTCCGGGTTCGATTGGAATTTCTCCGCTATCCACAAGTCATCCCCAATTTTTCAACATTGGTGTGGTTCGGACCTCCAGTGGGTTTTACCCCACCTTCATCCTGCTCATGGATAGGTCACCCGGTTTCGGGTCTACGTCATGCAACTAATGCGCCCTGTTCAGACTCGGTTTCCCTGCGGCTCCGGTGCTCTACACCTTAACCTCGCTACACAACGTAACTCGCCGGCCCGTTCTACAAAAAGTACAAGGTCACACTTTAACGTGCTTCCTCTGCTTGTAGGCATAGGGTTTCAGGTTCTCTTTCACTCCCCTCACGGGGTACTTTTCACCTTTCCCTCACGGTACTATACTCTATCGGTCACTAGGTAGTATTTAGCCTTGGGGGTGGTCCCCGACTTCCACGGGATTCCTCGTGTCCCGTGGTACTCTGGATACCAGCCTCGCTGTCTGCGTTTTCATTTACAGGGCTTTTACCTTCTGCGGCCCCTCTTTCCAGAGGTGTTCAACTAACACATCCTTTGATTACGCCGGTCCGTAACCCCGCTTGTCCGAAGACACACGGTTTAGGCTCTTTCCTCTTCGCTCGCCGCTACTAAGGAAATCGATGTTTCTTTCTCTTCCTACGGATACTTAGATGTTTCAGTTCTCCGCGTTCCCTCCTCATGGACTATGTGTTCATCCATGGGTGACGGCGCATTACCACCGCCGGGTTTCCCCATTCGGACATCTACGGGTCAAAGCCTGCTTGCGGCTCACCGTAGCTTTTCGCAGCTTACCACGTCCTTCATCGGCTCCTAGTGCCAAGGCATCCTCCCTACGCCCTTTCTAGCTTGATCGCTATTCTTTGACAAAAAATTGAAGCAATGCTTCGCATTACCTCTATGTTTTTGCCTTTGCGTTTTACTTTTGCTATCTTTCTTTCTTCTTCCTATGCAGTTGTCAAGGTACTTACTAGCCTTTCAAAAAAGGCTGGTGGGCTCAAGTGGACTCGAACCACCGACCTCACGCTTATCAGGCGTGCGCTCTAACCAGCTGAGCTATGAGCCCATATGGTGGAGATGAGCGGGTTCGAACCGCTGACCCCTGCTTGCAAAGCAGGTGCTCTCCCAGCTGAGCTACACCCCCGTGCTTGTGAAGTGTTTGCCCTGTGCGTATTCTCTCGAACACCCACAAAGCTACATAGTGAATGATCCATTCGCCTGCCCAGCCGGAAGGCCAAGTGCTTTGTGTACACTTTAAGGTGCATTCCTGCTCCTTAGAAAGGAGGTGATCCAGCCGCACCTTCCGATACGGCTACCTTGTTACGACTTCACCCTAGTTATTGATCTCACCTTCGACGGCTCCCTCCTTGCGGTTAGGCCACCGGCTTCGGGTACCCCCAACTTCCATGGTGTGACGGGCGGTGTGTACAAGGCCCGGGAACGCATTCACCGCGACATGCTGATTCGCGATTACTAGCAACCCGACTTCATGTGGGCGGGTTGCAGCCCACAATCCGAACTGGGACCGCTTTTTGGGTTCCGCTCCTGCTTACGCACTCGCTTCCCTTTGTAACGGCCATTGTAGCACGTGTGTAGCCCAAGACATAAGGGGCATGATGATTTGACGTCGTCCCCACCTTCCTCCGAGTTGTCCCCGGCAGTCTCATTAGAGTTCCCGACTTTACTCGCTGGCAACTAATGATAAGGGTTGCGCTCGTTGCGGGACTTAACCCAACATCTCACGACACGAGCTGACGACAACCATGCACCACCTGTCTCCTCTGCTCCGAAGAGATAACATATTTCTATGTCTGTCAGGGGATGTCAAGCCTTGGTAAGGTTCTTCGCGTTGCTTCGAATTAAACCACATGCTCCGCTGCTTGTGCGGGCCCCGTCAATTCCTTTGAGTTTCAACCTTGCGATCGTACTCCCCAGGCGGGATACTTAATGCGTTTGCTGCGGCACAGGATGGTGTTACCTCCTACACCTAGTATCCATCGTTTACGGCGTGGACTACCAGGGTATCTAATCCTGTTTGCTCCCACGCTTTCGTGCCTCAGCGTCAGTTGTCGTCCAGTAAGCCGCCTTCGCCACTGGTGTTCCTCCCGATATCTACGCATTTCACCGCTACACCGGGAATTCCACTTCCCTCTCCGACACTCAAGTTAAAAGTTTCGAATGCAGCTCCCATGTTAAGCACGGGATTTCACATCCGACTTTTCAGACCGCCTACGCACCCTTTACGCCCAGTAATTCCGGACAACGCTTGCCCCCTACGTATTACCGCGGCTGCTGGCACGTAGTTAGCCGGGGCTTCCTCCTTGGATACCGTCATTTCTCTCGTCTCCAAGGACAGGAGTTTACGATCCGAAAACCTTCTTCCTCCACGCGGCGTTGCTGGGTCAGAGTTTCCCCATTGCCCAATATTCCCCCACTGCTGCCTCCCGTAGGAGTTTGGACCGTGTCTCAGTTCCAATGTGGCCGATCAACCTCTCAGTCCGGCTACCCATCGTCGGCTTGGTAGGCCTTTACCCCACCAACTACCTAATGGGACGCGAGCCCATCTTTCAGCGGAAATCTTTGACCGGTCAATGATGCCATCATCCGGTATCATGCGGTATTAGCAACGGTTTCCCGTTGTTATCCCCCCACCTGAAAGGCAGGTTGCTCACGCGTTACTCACCCGTCCGCCACTAGGTTCCACATGGTGCAAGCACCTCGTAACCCCGTTCGACTTGCATGTGTTAGGCACGCCGCCAGCGTTCGTCCTGAGCCAGGATCAAACTCTTGTTAAAAATTCTTACCAGATCCCTCTGGTCTTTAACTTTGTTTCTTCCTTGGCTCTTCCTTTACTTTTTCGCTAGGCTTTTTCGCTCTTTTTCTTCTCATTCACTATGTAGTTTTCTAGGTGCTCCGCCGCGCTTCTCGGTTACCCTGTTCCTCACGGCGCTTGTCTATATTACCAAGACCAGCCAGCATTGTCAACACTTTTTTCACAATTTTTAAAAAGTTTTTTACCATGTTTGCTTCATCTTGGTGGAAACTTATTATAGCATCCTTTAGAGTTGTATGCAAGGGGAAAATGCTATTTTATCTCCTGTTCTATAATTCCCCACCGAGGCATTCTTCGCCCTGGTATAGCACGGCGTATTGTCCTGGTGTTACAGCTCTTTGCGGGCTTTCAAATCGTACGTAAATACGCCTTCCCTTTACTTCGACACGGCAAGGAACATCTTTTTGTCTATAACGAAACTTGATCGTGCAGTCAAAACTGTTGGATGGTGCATCCCCTGCAATCCAATTCATTTTATCTGCTGTAAGCCCTCTGCTGAACAACGCCGGATGATTTTTCCCCTGACAGATATACAGAGTGCCTGTGGCTGGATCTTTTTGGCCACAAACCAAGGCTCCCCGCTTCCACTTCCTCCAATACCGATCCCTTGCGTTGTCCTATCGTATAGTGAAACAATCCTTCATGCTGAGCCATCACTTTACCACTGTCAATATCTACCATGTTGCCAACGCTCTTTTTGATATACTGCCCAATAAATCGGAAAAATTCCTTTCCCCAATAAAGCATATGCCTGTAGAGTCCTTTTTTGCTAGCTGTTGGCAGCCCTGCCTTTTGCGCCAATTCACGAACCCTAGATTTTTGCAAAGCTCCAATCGGAAACATCGCTCGTTCGTTGTGCTTGTGTCAATCCACATAAAAGTATGTCTGATCTTTGTTCTCATCGGCCCCTCTCATCAACTTCACACCATCATCCGTATGCGCCGGTTGGCAGTAATGCCCAGTCGCCAGTGCCTCCGCATCGGTTTTGATCGCAAAATCCAAAAAGGCGTTAAACTTTATCTCGCTGTTGCAGAGCACATCCGGGTTCGGCGTTCTGCCCGCTTTATATTCTTCTAAAAATACAGAAAAAACACGTTCTCTATATTGTTTGGAGAAATTTACTGTATAATACGGGATATCGATCACATCACAGCAGCGTCTCACATCGTCATAATCATCAACAGCTGTACAAACGCCCGATTCGTCCTCTTCTTCCCAATTCACCATATAGATGCCCGTCACTTCGTGCCCCTCTTGTTTCAGCAGCCAAGCAGCCACCGATGAATCCACGCCGCCGGACATCCCTACCGTGATTCGCATTTCCATTCCTCCTCGCCTAATGGTTTCATTATACTGTGCCTCTGTTTTCCTGGCAAATCCTAGTTGCCTATTTGGACAAAACGCTATAAAATGGTCTCGATTTTTTAGCATAGCCAAGGAGGGAAATTCATGGCAGTCTTTGAAGCAGAAAAAACGGGGTCCTGCTGACCAACGATCCTTCAAAGGTAAATCTTGAGGATGTTTGTGATCTCATTGAAAAGCAATATTGGGGCCCGTCCCGAGTACGTCGCACCACCAAAAAGGCGTTTGAAAACTCTTATTCTTTCGTTCTTTAAAAAGACGGCGCATTGGTAGGCTGTGCCCGCGTCGTCACAGACTTTGTAACTTGCGCCTATATTGAGGATGTGGTGGTGGAGGATAGCCTGCGCGGCATGGGCATTGGCCAATGGATGATCGATCAGATCATGCACTGTCCGGATCTGGCCGAACAGCATCGTTGGCTGCTTATGACGGTCGACGCTCAAAGCTTCTACAAAAAATTAGGCTTCACCGAACCTGGGCATCCGGATTGGATCATGGAATATACCCAGCCTTATCTACCGAATAAAAAAAGAGCCGCTTGGCTCTTTTTTTTATGAATCGATTCGCTTATTCGCTAACCGTAAAGCCTTCCTCTTCGATGGCAAGCTTAATTACGTTTAGCGTAGCCGGCGGCTCAAAGCCACCTCAACCTCGCCCGTTTCCTGGTTAACGGTTACCTTGGATACCCCTTCAACCTGCTTGGCCGCACGGCGCACCTTTTTGGGATCCTTTTTCCGTCTCCATGCCGCTGACTTTCAATACCACTGTTTCCATGAGCGCATTCTCCTTTTTCTCAGCATACCTGCTGATGTTGTTTTCTTTCATGATACCGACTTCTTTTCGTTCTGGCAACTAGTTTTTTTGCTTTTTCTGCTTTTCTTCCAGTACAATAGCACCAAAGGAGGATCTTCATGTCGCGTTTTAAAAAATTATGCCTTGTATTTTTTTCGCTTTGGCATTGATACTCAATGCCTGCTCCTCTCTCTTCCTGAAGACCAAAGCCTACGAGTAACGGTTGTAGACGTAAAGCATGGAGACTGTATCCTTTTACAGTCGCCCAGCGGCGAAACCATGATGATAGATACCGGCAATGGTTCCTATCATGCTCAAAACGCCATCGAAACCGCCATGCAAAACAATGGAATGGATCACATTGATATATTGGTGTTGACCCATCCACATAAAGACCATATTGGAGGTGCAGCCTGGGTTTTAAATACCTATCCGGTAGGCTCAGTCTACACCACCACGCGTAGCAATGATACAGACCTGTATCGCACAGTACAGGCTACCATTGCTGATAAAGGGCTTACACCGCAATATCTAACGCAGGGCAGTTCTTTTTTCCTTTGGGCCTGTTGCCATCAATGCATTGTCTCCCTATGATGTAAACGATGAAGAGATCAACAATACCAGCATTGTCTTGCAAATGACCTTCGGACAGACAAAGCTTCTCTTCATGGGGGGATGCAGAAAAGGCCGCGGAAGAAACCTTGTTGCAAACATATGGAGATGGATTGCGTTCCACATTTTTTAAAGGTAGGCCATCACGGCATCGATGCTGCTACTCAGGAATTCCTTCAGGCTGTTCAGCCCACCGTCAGCGTTGTCAGTAAGGATGACGCAGAGGGGTACAGCGATAAAAAGCAAAAGAAGCAAGAAAAAGCCTTTGAGCATATTTTAGAAAATGGCTCCAAACTATACCGCACGGATGTAGAGGGCACCATCACCTTAACCTTCTCTCAAAACAATGCCTATGATGTCTCGTATACCGGGTAATAAAAAAAAAGCGCTTACAGCTCTTTTTTAATTTGCTATCATTTTGGTTCGCCCGATATATCGCCTACCAGGTTGGTCGCATGATCCGCTATACGCTCTAAGTCTACTACCATGTCCGCATAGATCATACCAGAGCGGGGGATCGCACTCTCCTTTTGCCAGTCTGCGGATATGCTTTTCTTTCATTTCATCACGCAGCTTATCCACCATGTCCTCATTTTCCCAGCAAAGGCGTCGTTCTTCTTCCTCATGCCCCTCTCCCTTGATCACCTTGATGGCTGCAGAGTATGCCTGCTTGGCATGTTCTGCAATATCCCACAAATCATCCAAAGCGTCCTTGAGAATTTGGAGTCATTCATCTTGCAGTCCAACGTGTACTCCTGCAATGTTCTCCGCATGGTCGCCGATACGCCTCGATATTGCTGACCACCTCATGCACCCGGAAGATCTCCAACCGCTCTGTATCCGATATCTCTGTCATAGCTTGTAGCTTTACTAAAAATCTTACAATTTCCGAAGCGATATAATTGATGCTTTTTTCCTCGCTGAATACCTTTTTCCGCCATATCCTCGCTTTGCTTGGAGAAGGATTCCAGCGCACGTTCCAGATTGCGGTACGTCTTATCCGCCAAATGTCCCAATTCCTGATGAATGGAAATGGAAGCCATGGTCGGCGTATCCATCGATCCTATCGTCCAAATACAAAGCCTATTATCATCCTCGTCACTGTTTTTGTTCTGTTTGATGATCTTATTGATAAACTTGATGACCAAACCACCAAACGGCAACAGCAAAATCGTGTTAACCACATTGAAAATAGTATGGAAGTTCGCAATGATACGCGCCGGGTCGTTCGGCGACCAGCTTGCAACGACCTCAGGAATGGGTACAAAAGCAATCAGCAACCCAAACCAAATGGTCCCAATGATGTTGGCTATTACATGGATCACAGCCGCACGTTTGGCCATGGTATTGCCGTTGGTGCTGGCCAATACCGCCGTAATGCAGGTGCCGATATTGGCCCCCCAAACCAGGTAAAGCCCTGCGCTGTGCCCTGCGCTCACGCCAACGACGCCGCTGGCTGCCAATGCCTGCAAAATACCAATGGATGCAGAAGAAGACTGTATAATCGCCGTAAAAAGATAACGCCAACCAGTACCCCCATGATGGGGATTTTCAAAGCTACTGATAAAGGAAAGGAACCATTGGCTATCGCGAAGCGGCTCCATGGATGTGCTCATGGTGTTCATCCCGAAAATAGGATACCGAACCCGGCTACAATGGTAAAATAGCTTTGAATAGATTGCTTTTGGAAAACAGCAATGGCACAACGCCAATGATGATAAATAACGGCGCCCATTGGGATAGGTCAAAGGCAATGATTTGCGCTGTAATGGTGGTACCGATGTTTGCGCCTAAAATCACGCCAAATGCCTGGGATAGGTTCATCAGCCCTGCGTTGACAAAGCCAACAACCATCACCGTCGTTGCCGAAGAGGATTGAATTACACAGGTTACGAGCGTTCCCACCAATACGCCCATCAACCGGTTGCTCGTCAACTTTTCCAGAATGGTTTTTTAGGCGATTGCCCGCTGCGGACTCCAGCGCTTTCCCCATCAGGTCCATGCCATACAAGAACAGGCCTAGCCCGCCTAGCAACGTAAATAGATCAAAAAATCGTCATGCTGTTCTCCCCCACAAGAAAATAGACATACTTCTACTTCATTTTACCTGATTTTCCCTCTCTTTCATCGTTTCATCGTAAATTTCGTATAAAAACAATGTTAATATTATGTAAATTATCGTTCCAAAAAAACAGCTCTTTGCTGTTTTTTACCATCGCCACAAAGCCCTTTCAAATCCACGCTGCCGCAGTGCTTCATATACCATCACAGCCGCCGCGTTGGATAGGTTCAGGCTCCTCAGCCCCTTTCGCATGGGGAGCTGAATCAGGGTATCTGCATATTTTTCCACAATCGCTTTCTGGTAGCCCTTTTGTCTCCTTTCCAAACACAAAAAAAACATCCTCTGGATACGTAACTTCGGTATGGAATCTGCTTCCTTCCGTTTCTACAGGATAAAAATGCGCGCCAGGATACTTTCGTTCCAACTCCTCAAAGCTCTCATATATACGCCCACCGTCACCTTATCCCAATAATCCAGGCCAGCGCGTTTTAAATGCTTATCATCGATGGAAAATCCCAACGGCTTTACCAGGTGCAGCGCACAGCCCGTAGCCGCGCATGTTCGTGCAATGTTGCCCGTATTTTGCGGGATCTCAGGCGAAACCAATACAATGTGTATCATCTAACCAATCCATTTCAATAGTTTATTTCTCTTGATGCGAATCGCCTGCACCGGACACAGCTCCTGGCAGCAAAAACAGCGAATGCATACATCTAGATCTGCCTGTGGCTTTCCCTCCTTCATCGAGATCGCCTTAGGTGGGCAGCTACGAAAGCAGTCGCCGCAGCCCACACATTTTTTATGCAGGAAAACCGGCTTTGGCTTCATCCATTTTTCAAGCAGCTCCATTACGCATGTAGGCGCCATGCGGGGCAGCGTTTTCTCCCCTTGGATCACGGGCACCTGATAATCATTTTATATAGTCCTCTATTCGCTCTCCCAGCACCAACACCTGCTCTGGGTCTACAAGCCTACGCTCTATGGCACGCTGTACTGTGCAGATGCTTTCGGGCTTAAGCCCCATCAGCCTAGTGCCTACCACATCCGCCGCATAGGCCGAAGGGGAGGCGATCAAGCAATTCATTTTTCTCATTGTACCGCCGCTCGGCCCGTCTCCCTCCATGGCCTCTACGGCATCAATCAAACTTACCACTGGCCGGATATGCTCGCATAGATCCACCAGCATCTGCGAAAAATCCTTCAGTGCCGGCATCCGAAAATGGTATTCCACCTTGACCGTGCCCGGCACGCATCCGTAAAGGTTCTTCACCGCGCCCGTATATTGCGTAAGGCCATGCGTTTTAGCTTGGCACAATCGATCACCGCATCTGCCTGTGTTAAATACCGGCAAATCTGCATCTGGCGAAGCACAACGCTTTTTTCCTCATAGACGGTAACCTGCTCAAAGTCCTCATTCAGCACTGCGCCGGCATTTTCCGCTGCCTGCTCCATCCCGCAAGTCCGGTATACTCCATGTACCAACGCGGGGTAAACGGCCGCCGGGGCTATCCCCTATCACTGCTGTTGCTCCCAGAGCCCGGACCTGTTTGGCCACCGCTTCAATAACGGCTGGATGCGTGGTTGTAAATGCTTTCCGGTTTCTTTTCATCAGCAAATTGGCCTTGATCGCCACCGTCATCGGGTTTTATCCATTGGCCCAACCTGCCTACCAAGGCAAAGCCTGCGCCACAGCCCGATCCACTTCTTGTTGGTCGTAACTTTCGCATCGTATCAATGCTGCTTTTGTCTTGCATATGCAAATCCCTTTTCTTATCGATTCAAAATATATGCTGCTTTTTTCTATGGCCTTTGGCCACGCCGCCCCGTTTGAAGTTACAGGATACATAATCTGCCGCAGCCTTTACCTCATCGGATGCATTGTCCATCGCCACACCAACGCCGGCCCAGCTGATCATGCCAATGTCATTGGCGCCGTCTCCACAACACATCACTTCCTCCTGGCGAATGCCCAAGATGCTTGGCCAGCTGCCACGCCGTTCCTTTTGCTCCCCGCCGCATGATTTCCAAAACGCAGGATTTGAGCTTGTCAGCATAAATTCGCCACCGCGATAAGATCGCGATAAAACGTGCCTGGTAAAACGCCGTTTTCCCTATAATCGAACACACGAATCAGCTCCGCTTTGCCATCATCCGCAATTCTCAATACATCGTCAATATCCTTTGCCACCACTGTAGGGCAGCGAAACTGTGGCTCTGTCTGTTCATTTTCACGGTCCGCATGGCTAGGCAGCGTCTTTAGAGGCCCGTAATCGATGGACATTTCCCTGTATGCACTTCAACCTGAATGCCCGTATCCTTAATCCTGTCGCATGCTTTAAGCGCAGCCACCAGCCAACTGTCGGGAATACGGTTGCTCCATAGGCTTTCCCCGTCTTTACATTGTGTACCGAGCATCCATTGTTGTTTACACAATAGGTTTCTAATTCTCCTAAATGCAGCATGCGCCGCACCAGCCCCAGGTTGCGAGCCGTCACAGCGCATACGGGAATACCGCGCTCTGCCAGCTTTCTGGTTGCCTCTAAGTTTTGTTGGTTGGCCTGGAAAGAATTTTTCCATATATGTGCCGTCCATATCCGTCATTACAATCTTGATCTCTGCCATTTGCTACACTCCTTAAAAATCAGTGTTTCCAACGCCTTTGCAAAGCCACCCTCATCATTGCGTGCCGTCACCATATCCGCAGCCGCCTGACGCTTGGCGCTGCATTGCCAACTGCTACACCGGTACCGGCCCATTTGAGCATGCCGATATCGTTGCTATTATCGCCAAAGGCCACGACCTCCTCTTGCTTTACCCCCAGCATGCCTGCCAGGCGCTCTACGCCTTCGCGCTTGGTAGAGCCATATGCCATAATATCAATGCATCCCGTATGGCTGCTCGTCAAATAAAACTCTCCTGCTCGATGACCCTGCGGTAAAACCAGCCGGGCAGCTCGGTTAGGTCCTTGCCGTGCACGGTAATATTTTCTGAAACGTCGCTGGCGCGCTGTATCATCTTTTCCAGGTCTTGATATACCTCCACCACAGGACGGCAATGCGCTGGTTTTTTCTCCCATTCTGTGCGCCATTGCACCATATCTTTGGTAGATAAGCGGGTGGGCTCATATTCCAAGGAAAACATGCCGGCAAATACATCAATGGAGGCTTCGGCCTCGGCCGCCGCTTGTAAAATGGCGCGCACAGCCGGTGGAATGGTATTTTCAAATGCCAGCTTTTTTCGTTGCTTCCCTCTACGATGGCAGCGCCGTTATTGATAACGCACAGCGGATCAAACCCGTTTCCGTAACCGCCCATTTACAAGCGCTCCAGTTGCGCGCCGTAACGGCGGCCACATAGATCCCTTTGCTCCCTGGCTCTGCGTACCGCTTTTACATTTTCTTCGTTCAGGGTATGGTAGGTATCAAAAAAGTTCCGTCCAGATCCGTTACAATGAGTTTTATGCCCACGCTATATCCTCCTTTTATAAAACATATTTTTCCAGCGCATAGGCGAACCCGTTTTCATCATTGCGCTTAGAAACAAAATCCGCCAGCGGTTTAATCCCTTCCTCGGCATTGCCCATCGCCACGCCTATGCCGGCCCATTGATCATCTCGCTATCGCTGTATGCATCGCCAAGGCACATAACCTCCTCCGGTTTTTAACTCAGCTGTCTTGCCAGCGCTTTGGGCCGCCTTAAGCTTGGAAGCGCCTGCAAACGATACATGATAACAGCCTTGATTGGGCTCTGCAATATGGAAATTCCCCCTGTGCATGAATACGCTCCGCCCACTCGGCGGGCAGCGGTTCCCATCTTTACTGAATACTTCCAACAGCTGCGTATCCTCCCGGCCCAAAATCACCATTTCATCGATGGTATCGCATTTGGTCACGGGAATGCGAAGCGGAGGGATATGGTTGGGCCAATCCTCTCTGATCATCAACAGTGCATGGGCGAGGTGGTTGGCTCCATCAATGTGCTCATGAGAATACAGCGCAATTTTGGCTTCGTATTCTGCTGATGCGCACCAGCCCTTCCAAGCTTCTCCTCGGGAGGCAGTGCCGGTTGATGACAAAGCCGTCCTCTACCCGCACAAAGAAGCGCCGTTACAGCAGGCGGCCAGCCCGTTGAGCTCTCCCCAGCGCACCACGCCTTTTGCCATCGCCCAGTTGCGCGTCGTACAGGCGCTTATCATTACGCCCTTTTCCTTAGCCGCCCCTAACAGCCTTGATATTCTTCTCGCTCACCTGATAAAAATCTGACAAAACGTACCGTCCAGATCCGTCACTATCAATTTGATCGCCATTGGTATTCCTTCTTTACAGTAAATCTCCCCACCGCCTGTGCAAAGCCATGCCGTTGTTGTCCTTGGCCACATAGTCAGCATCCGCTTTTACGCCTTTTTTCTGCATTTCCCATTGCAACGCCTATACCGGCCCAGCGAATCATCTCTCTGTCGTTGTAGGTATCGCCCAAACACATCACCTGTGACGCGTTAAGCCCCATCGTCCTTGCCAAAGCCTGGGCGGCCTGTAATTTAGACGCACACGGCATGGTAATATGGTACACACCCCGGTTTTGGTTGGCAATATACACCTTTCCGTATGGCCTAATCTTTTCCCGCCAGACTCTCCGGCATTTGGCTGCCGTCTCTACCGGTAACCTCTACCATCTCCACCGCGTCGCCTGCATGGGACAGCATTTCAGCGGCATCACGGCATCGCTTTACCGTAAATTCCTCTTCCAATAGGTGCTTGGGAGAAATGCTTCCTGTCCCCTACATAGGTCTGCCTATAGGTATGCAGCGCCACCTTTGCCCCAAGCGCCAAGCTTTCCTCTACCAATCCACGAACCACCCCTGCCGGCAAACAATGCCTACTCAGTATCGCCCTGCTTTGGGTATTGATGTATGAGCCTCCATTGCAGCACGCTGTCACGCCGTCAAAACAAAGCTGTCTGTACAATTTCTTTTTGCCGCACACCAATTTTCGTCGTACAGGCGCTTTACCACGATCCCTTTTTCCCGGGCTGCCTGAACGGCCTGAATGTTTTTCTCTGCTCAACGCCGCGTGATCCGCCAAAAAGGTACCGTCTAAATCTGTGACGATGAGTTTGATCTGCCCTTTATTTCAGTACCCATTTTTCCAGCGCCTTGGCAAAGCCATGCTCCTTACAAAGATCTGTGTGGTATTCTGTGGCCTGCTTCACAGATTCCTGGGCATTGCCCATGGCCACGCCGATACCAGCTGCCTGTATCATTTGTATATCGTTGATGTCATCCCCAATGGCCAGCACCTCATCCATCGCAATGCCGAATTTTTCTGCCAGATACTGTACCCCGCGCACCTTATTGGCCTGCTTATGGTTGATGTCCCAGTGCCCGTCAAAAGCTAGTGGTTACCTGAAACTCATCCAGCGTATCGATATATGCCTGGATCTCCTGCGGCATGGGTGTTCTTTCATAGCCCGTTTCCAGGCGAATCAGTTCGCAGACATCCTGGCTCTTTTTCTATCATTTCCTCCAGGCTATCGCAGACGGTAAAGCGCGTCCACTGCTCCTTGGGCAGCGTTTGGTTTTGTTTATCCGAATCCTCCAGCCACCAAGGCAGCAGCTCCTTTGTGGTGTACATCATATCGCCGCAATAGGTATTGAGCTTGTATTTCCCGCTTGAAGCAATGAAGCGAAGAATGGGCCCTACATGCTGCCGATCCACAAAACAGGGATGATGCAGCTTTCCCGTACTGACTTGTGTCACAGACGCCCTGTTGCCCGTAACCGCCCAGTCGTCCATTCCGATATGCTGCATGGTATAGCTGCACATCGCCCAGCTCCTACCCGTACAGGCAAACACCTTGACTCCCTGTTTTCTGGCCATTTGCACTGCGCGCTGGTTTTTCCTCCATTGGCATTCCGTTGTAAAAGTAGGTTCCGTCCAGGTCCGTTACCACCATCTTGATCTTAGACATCTATTCTGTTCTCCCCTAAGCGGCTTTATGGCCGCATATTGTTCCCCAACGCAATCTGATACACAGCCTTTGCCATACCTGCCTGCGTATTAACATCCGTTACATAATCCGCCACGGCCTTTAGGCGCTCATCGGCATTGCCCATCGCCACTCCCGTGCCGGCCCATGCCAGCATCATTGCATCGTTGTAGCTATCTCCGATGGCCATGATGTTTTCCGGGTCGATCTCATAAATGTCGGATAGCACCATCAGCCCCTCTGATTTATTGCTGTCCTTATGCGTAATCTCCAACGTATGCTCCTCTGCCGGCACAATTTCTATCTCAGTAAACCCGAGATCTCCTCCAAAACACGTTCTGCATAGACATCATACGGCAGCCGCCAGTTGATACGCATGATGTCGTCCTTGGTCGCACGAATCAACGCATCTGCCTCTTGATAAAACTGAACATCCTTTCTTTTCTGCTCTTCCTCGTCCATGCAGGTATACCATGGAGCGCCATGGCTTTTCAGCATGCTGATGAGAAAACCCCGTAAACCAATAATCCGCCTTTGGATACCGGTGTATAACCTGTACGATTTTCTCAATGGATGCCGGGTCAAATCGATTTCTGTACCGCATTTCTTGATTTTCAACATCATAGATCGCAGACCCATTGCAAAGCACACAAAATCGATCAAATCCCGCTTGCTGATAAATGTGCTTTGTCCAAGACCAGTTCCTGCCAGTAAACGCACAGACCTTAATTCCAGCTTCGTGGCATCGCTTTACTGCCTGAATGTTCTCTGGATGCGGCGTATCCCCTTCCTGTAAAATGTGCCGTCCAAATCGGTTGCTATCAGCTTAATCTGCGCCATTGTCCTTCTCTTACCCCCATCGTCTTGTGCCCGTTATAGCACCTATTTTCTCAAAGCCCTAGAGCTCGGCCTGATGCCAGCTGTCCTTCTCTTTTCTCGCGCGTTGTTCATCGACACACCTATGAGCTGCTAGGGCCCTTCATATCGATTTGGCCTATGTGCCCGTAGGCCAAAATCTTCTTTATTTCTCTGACCCTCTATGCAGGGCAATGTTATAAATCGCCTGCGCAACGCCGGCGTTTTTTGTTGGTATCCGTGACGGTGTCCGCCACAGCCTTTAAGCGTTCGTCCGCATTGCCCATTGCCACGCCAGTGCCAGCCCATGCCAGCATATACATATCGTTGAAGCTGTCGCCAAAAGGCCATTACATTTTCTGGCTTTACATTGTAAATATCCGCCAGCACCATCAGGGTTTTGGGTTTATCCCCATCCATATGCGTAATCTCCAGCGAATGCGGGCCAGAGGCTGTAATTTCTACCTCTGCTACGCCTGCCAGCTTTTCGCTCAAATCGGCATATGTTTCTAAAAAGGCAGATTTAGATTCATACGCTCTACATCCTCTGCACAGGCTTCTACAAGCTCCTCTTTTTGTGCGGTAGATATGCCCGTTTGGTTGCCGGCGCATATCCTCATCCAGTGCCTGGTACCATGCCTCTACATGCCCCCTCCAGCATATACAGTGTTTCAAAGCCAGTAAGGCCAAAAGGACGCGTGGTAGCTCATCATGACATCCACGATCTTTCCGATACTTTCCGGCTCAAAAGCGGTTGCGATATCTGTGCTGTCCCGTGCGCCAATCCACGATGGACGCCCCATTGTTGACAACACAAAACTGATCAAAACCTGCTTGCGCAATGATATCCTTAGCGCGGTTAAAGCTACGCCCTGTACAGGCACATACCTTGATCCCAGCCTTTTGACATTCCTTCACCGCTTGTATATTTTCCGGATGTGGGCTGTCCCCTCCTGCAAAAACGTTCCATCCAGATCCGTTGCAATCAATTTGATCTCCGCCAAAACTCAGCACCCCATTTCTTTTGTTACAACAACACCACAATACGCTAGCGCGCATTGTGGTGCATCCCTTTAAAATATTAAAGATTGTAAGCTGCGGCTACGCCGCCTTCTTTATTGCTGCTGGTCACCATGGTAGCCACTTGCTGTACCTCCCTATTCGCATTGCCCATGGCAACGGACACGCCCGCATGCCTAAGCATATCCATATCGTTTTCATTGTCTCCAATGCCAAACATGCTGCGCATCAATGCCAAAAAAATCTGCTGCATAGCAAAGGCTTTGTTTGCCTGTACCGGGAAATCTCGATGTAATCTCCGTCCGCCTCTTCCATAAACATCATCCTACATCCATACTGAGCCTGCATATCGCGCAGCGCTTTGCGCTTTGCGCTTGTCTCGCCTTGTTTTTTGAATGCCGCAAGTCAGCCGTTGGACGTCCACGCTTTCTCTCACCAGCATCCCGGCATCGGAAAACGCTCGAATCCCCATCTGTTTGCGTTCCTGGTCATCATAGTTGCTAAACCATGAAATTTGCCCCGATGTTTCCAAGACGTGCATATAATCGGTTCCCATCAAGGATAAGAACGTATACGGCAGCCGGCAGATCGTCTCCACCATACCCTGGACATTCTCTTTGCTAAATACAAGCTGATGCTCCACTGCGCCCGTTGCCAGATTGACCATGCACGCCCCATTGTTTAGCGCCGCGACCTCATCAAACGCCACCTGCTCCAAAACGGGCGCAATCTCCTTCCAGTTTCTTGCCGTCACGGGGCATACCTTTATCCCTCGTTCCTGGCAGCGCCTGGTGCGCTCGGATATTGTCAGGGTGCACTTCATCCTTTTTCGTCAGCAGCGTGCCGTCTAGATCCGTTACAATAAGCTTGATTTCCATTTCTTCCCTCTATGCTCTTTGTAGCGCAATCTCATAAATCGCTTTCGCCACACCGGCGTTTACATTGGTATCCGTCACATAGTCCGCCAAATCCTTCAAACGCTTTGGTCTGCATTGCCCATTGCTACGCCAGTGCCAGCCCATGCCAGCATATAAAGATCGTTGTAATTATCGCCGAGGGCCATTACGTTTTCCGGTTTTACATTGTAAAAATCCGTCAGCACTGTCAGCGCCTCCGCTTTTTGTGCCGTCCTTAGCGCCTATTTCCAAATATCCGTCCGTAGACTGCATAATTTCCAAATCCGTATAATTGTGCATGGCATCGCGGACCTGCTCAAAAAATGCTCTAAGAACGGCAAACGGCAGTTGATGCGTTCCACATCCTCTTTGCATGCCTCTACCAATTCTTCTTTGGTATCATATTCTGTCAGATGGTACAGCTCATCCAAAAGCTCCTTTGGCTCGCTTTTCAAACCAATCCTCCATATGGCCCCTAAGCACGCCAGTACTCTCCAGGCCTGTAAGCCCAAACTTTACATTCGGGTAGGACAGCATCACATCCACTAAACCTGCAATGGCCTCTGGATCAAATCGGTTTCGATAGCGAAGCTCTCCGTTTTACCTCCACGATGGCCGCGCCGTTGTTTACCGCACAAAGTCGTCAAACCCGACCTCTTCCACAATTTTTTCTGCATTCCGCCCAGTTTCGCCCCGTACAAGCGCATACTCTAATCCCCGCTTCCTGGCAGGCCCGTACGGCCTTGATGTTCTCCGGATGCGGCGTATGCCCACCTTGAGAAACGTACCGTCCAAATCCGTAGCGATCAGCTTAATCTCCGCCATACAAATCCCCCCTCACAATTATATCGAATGGACAAACTCCTCCATGCGATCCAACGCAATCTTGATCTGATCCATGGCTGTGGCATAGGATAAGCGCACATAGCCCTCTCCCGATTCCCCAAATGCAGGGCCAGGCACCATCGCTACACTCTTTTTCTCGCAACAAGCGGGTACAAAATTCCTCGCTTGTCGGTCAGTTCCCTTAATCTCCGGAAACTCATAGAATGCGCCCTCCGGCTCAAAAGCAGGGCAGTCCATTGCCCGTAAACGGGCAAAACATATTTTCTGCGGCGGTCGTATTCCCTTACCATCTTTTTCCACCGCCGAAAAATCATCCGATAAACCTTTTTCAACGCCTCTATGCCAGCGTACTGGCTCATAGAGGACGCACACATGATCACATATTGATGGATCTTGAGCATCTGCTTTACCAGACGCTGATCCGCCAAAATATAGCTCAGCCGCCATCCGTCATCGCAAAAAGCCTTGCTAAAGCCGTTGATGACAATGGTACGCTCCTTCATGCTTGGGATGGATGCAATGCTGACATGCCGGCGCCCATAGGTCAATTCGAATATATTTCGTCGAAATCACGAGAACCTCTGTTTTCTCCAGTACCCGTGCAATATGCTTCAGCTCAGATTTTGTTAAATTGCACCCGTTGGGTTGTTGGGATACGGGATGATGATAGCCTTTGTCTTCGGTGTAATCAGGCTTTCAATGGTTTCCGGCGTAATTTTGCAGGCATGCTCCGCCTTGGTAGGCGCTGCAATTGGTATACCGCCGCTCATCATAACCCCGGGCGAATAGGATACATAGGATGGGGCCGGCGTCACCTCATCGCCCGGCTCCAAGATCGCACGCAACGCTAGGTCTATCGCCTCGCTGGCCCCTACTGTCACGATGCAATCCTCCGGGGCATAGCCGACGCCATATCTGGTCTGGTAATATTGACAAATCAGCTCTCTTAACTCCAATATCCCTGCATTGGAAGAGTAATGTGTATAGCCATGTTCTATAGCATAAATAGCGCTTTCCGAAATATGCCACGGCGTAAAATCCGGCTCGCCAACAGAAAGAGAAATGGCGTCTTTCATCTCGCTGACGATATCAAAAATTTTCCGGATACCGCTAGGCGGCATGTTCCGAATATGTCGCTACCTTTTCTTCCACATTCATGGCGTCACCTTCAATCGGAGATCCTCTTTTTTCTGTCAAAGATAACCCCTGGTCCTTATATTTTTTCAATACAAAATGTGTTGCTGTGCTGATAACGCCGTCTATACTGGAAAGCTTCTGTGCCACAAATAAGGCAACTTCCCGCAGGCTTTCTCCCTCCATCAGCACCATGATGTCGTATCCGCCGCTCATCAAATAGACGGAATGGACTTCCTCAAAACGATAGATTCTTTCCGCAACGCCTTCAAAGCCTAGATCCCTCTGCGGCGTTACGCGCACCTCGATCAGCGCCAATACACGCTTATCGTAATCCACTTTTTCGCTGTCGATGATGGTATTGTATTTTAGGATAATCCCCTCTTGCTCCATGGCCGCGATCTCATCGCGCACAGATTTTTCCGTTGTGCCTAGCTGCATGGCCATCTCATGAGGGGTCGTCCTAGAATCCTGCTCCAGGATCTCTAGAATGGATATCCGCAATTCGCTCATTTGACTCGGCTCCTAACTCTACAAAAGAAATCTATTTCAAATATATCATTCCTACCCATGACCGTCAATGAAACCCGCGCAAAGCTTTCGCAAAACACAATAAAAGAAGGCTTTTTTTTAAGCCTCCCTTTATTCCTCTGAATCTTCCTCCGGTGTTTGCGTGGGCTCCTGCTCTACCGTCTTTGTAGGGCTGGGGGTTATGGACGATTGCAAAACATGCGGCCTGCTCGCAGCATAGGTGCTGTGTTGGCCTTTACACGCTTGATTTCCTTCCCATCCTTATCATAATACACCTTCCAGGCCTCCGCAACAATTCGGTTACGGCCTTTGCGCACCAGATCCGGATCCGTTACCACAACGGGCGTAGGATCAAAACGGCGTAATCTCCACATCCACACTTTCCAGTTTGATGGTCATCCCGTCCGCCAACGGCGTACCATATACCTCCGCTGTTACTGTTTTCTTTTCCTCGTCGACATACAGCAGCAAAAACATCGGCCAATCCGTCGTGTTTTTAAACTTCAAATCCGAACCGCCCGTGGTAATCATTGCGTCAACGCGTGCTTTACATAGCTGGCGGGGATGCTGTGAGCCTACGCGAAACAATCTCTACATCCGCTTTCAGCAACGCATTGTACAGCGTTGTTGATGACCTGGCAAATGCCGCCGCCCGCCTGGTCGGTATACACGCCATTTTCGATGCCCTTTTGCTTTTCTGCCATCCATTTTCCAGCGTACGGGGGCCCCGCTGTATCGTTCACCGAATACGTTTCCCCTGGCTTGATGGTGCTTCCGGACAGCAGCCCGCACATCTTTTAATATTAAACACACGGGAATCGAAGACGAGTTGGCAAACGATGTAGTCGCTGAGGAAATCTTTACAGTGTTGGCTTTGATCTGATCCATCGTATAGGTGGGTTTGCAGGATCTCCTGGCACCTCGATGGTGCCCGTAAAGTTTTCAGAACGCACAGCCTCTGCTACCAGCTTTACGAATTCTTCCTCGTTTACCGTAATGCCCGGCTGCCCCTCCACAAACTCAAACGACCCGCTAATGGCCGTATTTATCTCTACATGCGGCTCAATCGGGGGGCAAAGCAAAGTTAATCTGAGGATCGCGCTTCGAATGGTGTCTTCCAGCGTTGCATCATCGTAAAAGATACCTCAAGATTAAACGCTGTTGGCTCCCGTATTGCCCGCCGCTTCTCTGCGATCATGGATACTGCCCGTACGCGTCAACAGCATCGCCTGGCGGATGGTTTCATCCACATTGGGTTTCACGCCAAACAAGCTTGCTTTTTACTTTTTCTTCCCGGCCGGCAAACGTTAGCGTGATGAGAAATTCACCTTCCTGGTCCTGGGCCTCTTGGCTCAGTGCCAGCTTTGCTTGTTCCGGCGTTAAATTGGTCACGCTGATGCCATTGATGGTGATATTGCCCGTAATGGTACCGCCATCAAAATCACTTCAAATTCGAGCGGTCGGTTCCAATCCACCCCATTGCAAACCCAAGGCCGATGACTATGCATGCCGCAAGAATGACCACGGCTGCTGCCATCATCATTCTACGCTTATTCACATGTCGTTTTGGCCTAACGGGCCTATGTAGCAATGTGCTCGGCTATTTGTCATCCACCTATTTCCCCTCTTTATTCAGCGTCGCTCGGCTGCTGCGCAGGCGGCTGGGTCGGTGCCTGCGTGGGTGTTTGTGTTGGCGCTTGCGTGGGCGCCTGGGTCGGCTTTTGTGTCGGCTGGGTTGTCGGCTTTGCGTCTTTGATGGCTGCGAACCCGCTAAAACACGTGCAGCCACAGCCGGATATGTATTTTGTTGATGATCTCACGCTTAATCTCTTTTCCGTTCGCATCATACCAGATCTTGGTCGTTTGGGATTTTTCCCATTTCTCGCTTTGGAGACCAGCTTAGGATCGCTCACATATTGTACGCCAGCCGGCGCCAGGGTACCGTGCCAATCTGTTCGCCTACGATGTCAATGCTCATACCGTCCGGCAACGGATCACCCCATACCTCGAAAGGTCAATTCCTGTTTTCTTCATCATAATAGCCTACTAGGTACATGGGCCAATCCGAATTGTTTTTAAATTTGAAATCCGGTCCGCCTGTACTGATCGTAGCGTCGCAGCCAACTGTTACATAATCGGAGGAATGCTGTGATGTACCCATTGCACCATTTCAGCATCTGCGCGGGCCACCGCATTGAACAGCGTACTGGATACCTGGCATACGCCACCGCCCAGCTCCATGACGGATACCCTGTTCTGAATTGCAGGCGCTTTCCTTCCAAACATTCGGATCAGTACGCGGCCCAATCGTATCGTTGCAGGAGAAGGTTTCCCCGGGCTGCACGATCTTTCCGTTGATTCGTTCTGTTGCCAATATAATATTATGCGTGCGTGCAGGGTTCTTTTTACCTTTGTTGTATATTTGGCCACCAACTTTGTGTGCTCGCGTACATCCTTTTCCACCGGTACATCGCCGGATACCGAAGAACCTACCGCCTGCACACCAGACAGCGCCCCTGTTTGGATGGCCGCTACAATGTTTTCAATAAAGGGCTGCTCTTCGGGCTGAAAACCCATATGCCCTTCGGTAAAGGTAAAGCGTTCGGGTAAGGAAGGATCAAAATTTGCTGTTTCCGATACCGGCTCTCGTGAAATGGAGTCAAGATATAGTTTCGCCTTTTCACGGACCACGGCCTCGTCATAGCTATATCCCATCGGCAAATCGATCTGCCCCTTGGGCAGCAGCGCGCTGGTCAAGGCGTTGTTGCATATTTCCGCCGCGTCCAACGCCCATCATGCTCTTCAGAGCCGTAGCCATATCGGCCTGTACGCCCAAAATTGGCCACCGGCACAACGTCGGTATAATCAGGATACTGAATGGTCATCGTTGTTGCGTTGAGCATCTCCTGCGTTGTCGGCGCTATTGCTACCTGCGCCTCCTCAGGCGTCTGAGCCTACCTCTACTCCCGCAATCTTTACACCAGGCGCTACCTTTCCATCATCGATCAAAATGAGCATCTGGTCTGCCTGCCCGTCTGCTGCGGCGCCAGCAACAAAGGCCATAGGCAGCTCAAGCATAGCAACACCGCCAAAACGGCCACAAACGCCCTAGTGGCTTTGGAAGCTCTATTCGATTTATGCTGTGATGTGGATGTTTTCATGCTAAACTCCTTTTAGATCCCGCTTGGCTCTTGCCTTCTAGGTGGTCCAATTATAGCGCATATAGGCTATATTTGCACGTATTATTTTGTCTGCTTTACACGGTACGACAAAGTATACAAGCTATCGGATAAATGTACGTTCTCAATGCTCATCCAAGAGGGGCCGGAAAGCTCGATGGGCGCAAAAATTCCAGACAGCCTTGATGCCGAGCTGCGCAAAATGATCACACGTCTCTTGCGCTACGCTGGCCGGGGTGCAAATGAGTGCCACCTACATTGATGTCGTTATTTTGACATACTCATCAAAATTAAACATGCTACGCACCTCGACGCCATCCATCTTTGTCCCAATGATTTCAGGATTTACGTCAAATATGGCGTTCATCTGGAACATCTCAAACCCTTTATATAACAACAACGCACGACCGATGTTCCCACTTCCACGATCGCGCAACGATAAGTCTGATCCAATCGAGAATCTTGATTAGCTCATCTTTAAGCTTTTTTAACTTGTAGCCATATCCCTGTTGGCCAAAGCCGCCAAAACAATTAAAATCTCTTCGTATCTGAGAGGCATTAAGCCCCATCTCTGGCTCCAGTTCCTGAGAGGAAATGCGCTCTACCCCTCTTTTTCCAATTCCAGCAGCTTTCGATAATATTTTGGCAGCCTACGAACGACTGTCTCTGAAACGTACTTTTTCCGGCAAAAGAGCTCCTCCATTTTCAGTTGAGAGTTTTTCACAACCATTATATCATTACAAGGCCAGAACACAAGACCTTTTGTACATCATTCTAAACCAATGAGCATACCCACAATGCCTAGTGCTGCGCTGATCCCAATCATGGCAATGGGCGATTTATTTTGCAGTGTATCCACCAAAAGCTCAGCACCACAATGCCTATAGACAAATAAAAACTCTTTGAATCTGTCTCAATTCCATGATCCCGTGGTTCCTTGCAAGGAAAAAAATGCAGTAAACGCAATGGTGATCGTAGCAGCAAAGATCATTCCTACCACAACAGGACGAATCATATACAGCGTACCGCGCACTCTTTGATTATGCTGAAACTGAAAAAATATTTGCTGACCACCATCGTAATGCAGATGCACGGCAGCGACACCGCCGCCGTCGCTACCAGCCCGCCAACCAGCCCGCTGACCTTTGATGCCCGTAAAGGTTGCTGCGTTGATGGCAAGCAGGCCCGGCGTCATCTGAGAAATCGCTACTATATCTGTGATCTCCTGTACGCCCAGCCACTGATGCTGCATTACAGCATTGGTAATCAGTGGAATCATCGCATAGCCGCCGCCAAGGTAAACGCGCCAATTTTTCAAAAACGTTATAAACAGCAGCCATAGCTCAGCCATTATGCTGCGCCTCCTTTCCTTTCAGCATTTTTACGCCCCAAAGCGCTCCAATGAGTCCGGCAGACAAAATCAACAGAATGCCGTTTACATTGAACTGAAAAGAGCAGACAAAAGCGATTCCCAGCACCACCCATGGAACGACCCGCTAACCGATTGCCTCTGCATGCGTAATACAGCATCAGCATTAGCCCAACCACAAGCTCTAACCCCATTGAGTGCCGCTGCCACATAGGCGTTGTCTCGAAACATCGAATAAAAATATGTTACAAAACTCAACGTTATCATCGATGGCAATATAACGCCCATCGCAGCAACCAGCGCTCCCCGGGCTCCTCGTACTCTGTATCCCACCATCAAAGCAGCAGTTTACGCTGATTACACCGGGCAGGGACTGCGATACGGCCACCATATCTATGATTTCGCTTTCCTCTATATAGCGGCATTTATCCGCAAATTCCGTTTTTAGCAGCGGAATAATCACATACCCGCCCCATGTCAGCGCTCCGATTTTGAATGTGCGGATAAAAAGCTGCCATAGGCTTTTTCTTTTGTGTTTCCATGACAATCCTCGTTCCCTTTTTCTTTACATTCTCTTGCTACCCTATATAATATAATAGATTTTCAATAAAGGGTTTTTTTCTTGCAAAATAACCAGGAAATCCGCTTATGGGCCAAGCTTAAGAAAAAGGATAAAATCGTTCGGGACTGCGTCTTTGCCTGCCCTCAGCCAGGCGCTCTCAGAAGGGCTCATAGAGGCCTGCCGGCATTTCGATGTTTCCGTGCCGGTCGTATTGGGTAAACATATGCGGGATATGGAACAGTTTCACATGGTTTCGTTCTTCCCTAGGGATTTTGTGGAATCCTTTGCTTACACTGCGCTGGAGATTTCGCTGATTTTCCCAAAAAAGAGCATTCGGGCGTAAACCAAACCCATTTAGCCTATAATCAAAAAAAAGGGACCTCAATCGGTCCCTTTTTCTATAGCGATTATTCGCCGAAGTAACGATTCAGCAAGCCTTCAAAGGCACAGCCATGGCGTGCTTCATCCTTGCACATTTCATGTACCGTGTCATGGATCGCATCATAGCCCAGCTTCTTAGCCAAAACAGCCAGATCTTTCTTGCCCTGGGTAGCGCCCTGCTCTGCATCTACGCGCATTTGTAGGTTCTTCTTGGTATCAGCCACAACGACCTCGCCCAGCAGCTCTGCAAACTTAGCAGCATGTTCTGCTTCCTCAAACGCAATGCGCTTATACGCTTCTGCCACTTCAGGAACCCTTCACGGTCTGCTTGGCGGCTCATCGCCATACATACCCACTTCGCTGCATTCTCCGTTGAAGTTATCACGCAAACCCTGTACCACTTCCGGATCTACGTCCTTGGCCACGCCGATGACATGCTGATCCGCCCATTCGCGTTTTCCTTCCTGCATCGCAACAAACTTATCTGCTTTTGGCATGGCATACCGGACATTCTTCCGAATTTTGCCCTCTGCTACGTAACCACAAACGGAACATACGAACTTTTTCATTTCTAAGTACCTCCTCTAATCATTAATAGGAATAATTCTTATTTGTGTTTTTATTATAACACCGTTTCCAAAATTGCAAAGCTTTTTAGAAAAAAAAGACGATGAAATTTTTTCATCGTCTTTCTCCTTGCTAAAAAAGGTTATGCCAGCTCCTTTCCATAATCTTTGCCAGGGCTTTGGCATCGGCTTCGATTGCTGCCTGGTTTTCTCCTTCGATCATAATGCGCACCAAGTGCTCTGTGCCCGCTTGGGCGGATCAGCAAGCGCCCTTTGCCTGATAGGCAGCCTCCATCTTACGTATCTCCTTGCCACCACAGCATTTTTCATATACCTCCGTTTTATACTGCGGCGCCACCGGCATTGCGCAAGACCTGCGGATAAATATTGATTTTTTGCACACTGGCTGGCCTTTTCCCCGCTGCGCATCAGTAGGCTGGCCAAATGAATCGCAGACTGCATGCCGTCCCCGTCGTGGATTGATCTGTCAGCAAAGGTGCCCGGACTGCTCCCCACCCAGGTTGTAGCCGCCGTTTTCATTTCCTCCAGCACATAGCGGTCTCCCACCTTCGTGGTGGCAATTTTTATCCCGTATGGCTCAACTGAAAGCGCCAGGCCCATATTGCTCATCACAGTCGCTACCAGGTATCCTTTTTTCAGCTGCCCGTTTTTCTTCATATCGATGGCCAGCAGACCCATGATTTTATCCCCATCCATCAACGTGCCCGTTTCATCGCAAGCAATCAGGCGATCTGCATCGCCATCAAAGGCAAAAGCCAAAATCCGCGGCCTTTACACGCACCGTTTGGCACATTTTCTCCGGGGTGTAGAGCCACAGCCGTCATTGATATTCTTTCCATCCGGCTGATTGTACAAAACGATAACCTTTGCGCCCAGCTTTTCAAATACACGCTGTGCTAAATTGCTGGAAGCCCCGTTGGCCAGTCCAATACGATGGTCTTTCCGTCAGCTGTACATCTGCCTGTGCTGTTAGAATCGATATATAGCGCTGCTCCGCATCCCCCCATCGCCGTGGCGCATCTCCCGTTAATTTAGCAGGCACCTCGATATCTTCCAGCATCGCTTCAATCTCATCTTCCAACGCATCCGGCAATTTATACCCAAACTCATCAAAACTTGATGCCATTATACTGGTGCAGGGTTGTGCGAAGCCAGAGATTACGACTCCTGCTTTAAAATACCCACTTTGCACCAAAAGGCGACGGCCGGCGTAGGCTGCTACCCGCCGAAACGGCCGCGCCACCGCCGCCGCAGCAATGCCCTCAGCCAGCATTTTGCAGCATGGGTCCTGAGCCGCGTATCCATACCAATCAAAATATGCGGCTGCTGCTGTGTTTTTGCCAAAACTTTTGCGCCAGCATAACCCAACCGGTATGCCAGATTTTCTGTTAGCTCTTCTCAACGAGACCCTCTGACCCCATCCCAAACAATCTAGCCATTTGATAACCCCCAATTTCCGGTATCCTCTCAAAGTTAATCTTCAGACAAATACTGCTCTGCGCTGGCCCACCGCACCATCCGCACAAGCGGTAACGACCTGCCGCAGCGGCGTTGTGCTGATATCTATGGCATATACGCCTGGCAGATTGGTCCTTTTTTGCATCGGTGATCCTGAAATAGCCAGCTTCTGTCAGCGTTACCTGTCCCTTTACCATCTCGTTTTGCGGCAGATAACCTGCGGCAATGAAATGCCGTTACAATCGATGCGCTTCTGCTCCTTGGTTTCCACATGCTCTGCAATCAGCCCGGAAACCATGCCCTCCTTCTGCTCGATTGACACCGGGACATACGGCGTCATCATCGTTACATTTGAAAGCGCCCGCGCTTTATCCTGCAATCTTTTGGCCGCCCTAAACTCATTTCTCGATGAAGTATTGTTACGTTTTCACACAGATTAAATATACTGCGCATCCTGTAAAGCGGTATCCCGCCTCCTATGATTACTGTGCGTTTCCCCTTGAAAAAAGAATCCGTCACAAGTTGCGCAAGCTTACCCCCTGCCGCGCAGCCTTCCTCTCCCGGCAGCCCCAATGTCCCTAGGCTGTGCGCCCATAGCCAAAATCACCGCGCGCGACGTATGGAGGTATTTTGTGCAGTGATGATTTTCTTTTCCTTGCCCGTCAATTCCATTTTCTCCACAGGCTCATACGCAAATACAGCGCCTAGGGTTTTGCGCTTTGCGCCTGCATGGCCGATTGCCAAGTCCACCCCGCCGATCCCATCGGCAAAGCCAGGATAATTTTCAATGTGATGGGTTGTTGCTGCCTGGCCGCCCGGCCCATCTGCTCTAAAATTGTAAAGACATACCAGCACGCGCCGCATAAATGGCGGCAGAAAGCCCTGCCGGCCCGGCGCCAACGATCAAAAGGTCCTGCATTGTTTTCTCTTTTCTATGTCTAAAAAGTTTCTTTATGTTTTTATTATTATACCCCAAATACAAGGGAGAATGCCTAGGAAAACGGTTTCCCAATTCTCTGGCAAAAAGAAAACTCCGCCAAAGATTTGGCGGAGTATGAACAGTACTGATTAGCGTTTGCTGTTGCGGTGCCCTGCGAGCCGCTTTCAGCCGTATTTCAATCGTCTGAGCGCTGATTTTCCTTGATATTCCGGGCTTTTTGAACCTCGGCCCCTCGGTTGTCCTATTCCTTAACCAAAGAATAGGCCACTTTTATGAGGGACAGCTTGATGAAATGCAGAATTTACTACATCGAATAGCTGTTCTGGTTTATTATACTTGACTTTCGCATAGATGTCCATAGTTGTTTTGCTGTTCTCATGGCCTGCCAGATACTGCACCGTCTTAGGGGTCAACACCTGCATACAGAAGATTGGTGATGTAGGTATGCCGCAGCAGGTGCGGTGTCACATCGAAGTCCAGGCTATACACAATGTTGGGATTGTTTTTCTGATGTCCTCCCAGACTCGGCTGAACAGTGTACTTGATGCTCTGTCCGTTCACATACTTATAATAGGTACGCTCCTTGGTAGACCTGAACAACGATGTACTGCCAGACACGTTTGAACTGCGAATATGACAAGGGCTGTCCTCACTATCGGCAATCACATATTCCGATTTGGAGGCAGCCTTGGCTTCCCGCAGACAATTCACAAGGCATTTGGGAATGGGAACATCCCTTCTTGCTGCTTTCGTCTTAAGCGTTGTAGAGATAACCGGTCTGTTATGCTCTGATCGCCATGCGCGCCGCACAGAGATATATGGAGTGGGTGCATCGAGGAACACACAATCCCATTGCAAGGCGAGAGCTTCTTCTCGGCGCAGACCGGCATATAAGCCGATCATGGTAAACAGATACGGCGGAAGTCCTTTGACGGTTTCCAGCAGCACTTCCACCTGCTGGTCTGTCAGCGAATCTTTCTTTTTTGGGTCGGTTTCCTCCTGTTGCCGAAATCCCCTCACACGGATTGTATTCCAGCAACTGGCTCCGCTCTGCCGAGTGAAAAATGCACTTGAGGAGCATATTCACCGTATTGTGCAGGCTCTCGGACTTATTGGACAATGGGATCAGCGCCAGACGAATATCATCCGCTGTTACTTCCTCCATATACATATCTCCCAAAGGCTTGATAATGTAGTTCTTCATATTGGAGGCGTAGCCCTTCAGTGTAGCCGGCGACACTTTTGCGGATTGCATCAACAGCCACTTCTCACAATACTCGGCCACAGTAGGATGCTCCCGGTGGAAGATGATCTCCGCTACCTGGCGTCGCGCCTCCTGCTCTTTATCGTACAGTTCCTCGCAGGTAGTCCCATACAAGCTCACCTGCTTGCCGTCTGCGTCCAGAATCCGGGTTCTGTAATACAGGACACCCTTTCGTGTGACGGTTCCATATTGAGGTATGTTTTTTTTCTTCTTTGCCATAATTAATTTCCTTTCTCGCGTGGTGATGTATCTACACCTCCTTTTTATCAGAGATTTCAAATTGAATCAAAGATACGGCCAAGGAAAAACTAAGAGCGAGACATCCTTGTCTCGCTCTTACTTCATTTTCTGAATTGTTCGGAACTTACACAGCGTCCCATAAGTCAAAGGCACAGCCCATTGCTTTGACAAGATCATCCGGCCTGTTGTATTTGACCTTTGCGTAAATGTCCATCGTGATTTTGCTGCTTTCATGGCCCGCCAAATATTGTACCGTTTTGGGGTCCACCGAAGAATGAATCAGATTGGTGATGTAGGTGTGCCGCAGCTGATGCGGTGTCACTTCAAAATCCAGGCTATATACCACATGGCCGTTATTCCTGGCTTTTCTCCAAGTTTCGGGTAAAGCATATATTTTACATACTTTCCGTCCACAAGTTTTCTGGCCATTCTCGGCTTTGCAGTCCGCGTCACAATATACTGCCACAGCCGCTTAAACTGTGTATAGGATAGCGGATCACCGTCCCGATTGGCAATCACATAATCCGAAGTGGATTTTTTCTTTGCATCTTTCAGACATTCAACCAGACAGACCGGGAGAGGAATGTTTCTTTTGTGCCGCTTTGGTCTTTAGCTCGGTAAGAATGACCGGCCTGTTATGTTCTGTGTGCCATGCCCGCCGTACCGTTAAGTACGGAGCCTCTGCATCCAGATACACAGAATCCCATTGCAGCGCCAGGATTTCTTCCCGGCGCAGACCGGCATATAAACCGATCATCACAAATACATAGGGCGGCAAATCGGATCGTGTCCAAAAGCCGCTCAACCTGTTCATCCGTCCGACTTCTTGGAAACAGGTACGAGGGCAAGTTGGATGTCATCCAGGGATACATCAGCCATTCTCTTGTCTCCCAGCCCTCCAATAATGTGCCGCCGCACCTTAGAGGTATAATCTGTCAAGGTGGTGGCCCGAACATGGACGGACTGCATCAGCAGCCACTTCTCACAGTACTCAGCAAACCGTAGGCGATCTTCGACGAAACGTAGTACTGTCAATCTGCTCTAACGCCTCCAGTTCCTTGTCATAAAGCTTTTCGGGCGTCTTTGCATAAAAGCGCCACTCTGTTTCCATCCGAATCTTCGACTCTGGTTCTATAATATTCAATGCCGTTAAGCACGACCGTACCATATTGAGGAATTGCCCTTTTTCTTTTGCCAATTCCGTCACCTCCTAAGAATAATGTCCAGCGCTGTACCTTTGTTTTATCAGACATATTAGGTTCCAGCAAGGATACGGAACAGCTCAAGCTCGGACACTTCGCAGCTTGCGGTATGTAGCGCTTTTTTCCACTGGCTTTGCACGATGGGTGCATTTTGCGATATACTCCTGAAGGCCAGCATCTGTAAAGTACACGCAACCATTTTGCACATACTGAACATAGGAAATTAGCCCACTGTTTCTGAGCTGCATCCAAAGTGGCAATGCTAATCCCCAGTAATTTGGCAGCCTCTTTCCGCGAAATCAATTTTTCCATAGGTGGTCCCCCTTTCTGTCAAAGATGTGGTTGTTGCTTTCAAAATCACATGAATGCGCTGGCAACCGAAGCTGCCAGCGCATGGTATCTGACTTTGAAAATTTACTCGCCACATTTGCCACGCACCCCTGGCCATGGGGACATTCCGGTCTCCCGCTGGCGCGGCTGTCATAACTCCACAGCGTCGTTTTACTCGTGCGCCGCAGAGTTCCCCAAGTCTTTTAGGAGGCCGTGAGGAAGTATCTTTAACCCCTATGCAGTCATCGCGCCCTGAAATGCCACTTTCGGGTATCAGGCTGACGTGGATCGCTCGGAACAGTCCTATTCATCACCTCCTGGGGCTGTCCATCTTCGCGGCGTGCCTGATTCGCTCGTACATAGGTTATGTACCGGAAATGCCGTCTATGAAATTGTCAAGCTCCACATTGGGAGAATGTTCTTCCTCAATGGGTAGGCACTGATACGCTTCATTTGTTAAGTGTTATTCAAAAATTTTTTTTTTTTTAAATCTTTGTGCAACAGCACTTGAACAATGCCAAAGACGTGCTACATCAATTTGACGATAACCATCCACAAAAAGTAATGTCAATAGCTCCAAATCTTTCTTCGACAGCTTCTTCAAT
>VOFH01003701.1_pt1 | contig 36201 bp, 61 predicted proteins | sample 5384091 | NCBI WGS metagenome assembly VOFH01 (sample SAMN12384727, study PRJNA508395) | human gut metagenome | isolation source: healthy gut G | host: Homo sapiens
TGCTGTTAAAATGTATTTAAATGGCGTTTATGATGAGCTTTTCGTTTTGTTATACGCACCACGTAAATACATTGACTTCTGCTTTTTAAGTAGAGAGCATGCTTCAATATCTGACATTGATATTAATCATAAAGATACAATGCCAAAAGATTATATTATTGAACCAGATGTTGATTCAGTGCTAAAAACAGTTTTACCACAGTTTGCTAAATCAATGATCTTTGGTGCTATTTTGGATGCTAAAACTGCAGAACATGCCAGTTCAATGACTGCAATGCAGAGTGCATCTAAAAATGCTGATGATGTTGTATCTGGTTTGAAGACAAAATTGAACCGAGCAAGACAGGCACAGATTACTACCGAAATTACTGAAATTATCGGTGGAGCAAATGCCTTAGAATAAAATAGAAAAGGAGGTAGATGTTTTGGGTAAAGGCGAAATTGTCCAAGTTATTGGACCTGTCGGATTCACAACATTGCCCAAGAGCACGGTGGTATTTCCGTGTTTACTGGTGTTGGTGAACGGACACGTGAAGGGAATGACCTTTACTGGGAAATGAAAGAATCTGGCGTTATTGAAAAACAGCCATGGTCTTTGGACAAATGAATGAGCCACCTGGAGCACGGATGCGTGTTGCTTTGACTGGTTTGACAATTGCGGAATACTTCCGTGATGTCGAAGGTCAAGACGTGCTTCTCTTCATCGATAACATCTTCCGTTTCACTCAAGCAGGTTCTGAGGTTTCTGCCCTTCTTGGTCGTATGCCATCAGCCGTTGGTTACCAACCTACTTTGGCAACTGAAATGGGGCAATTGCAAGAACGGATTACGTCAACGAAGAAAGGTTCTGTTACATCCATCCAAGCCATCTATGTTCCAGCCGATGACTATACTGACCCAGCGCCAGCTACAGCTTTTGCTCACTTGGATTCAACCACCAACTTGGAACGTAAATTGGTACAATTGGGGATCTACCCTGCGGTGGATCCATTGGCATCAAGCTCACGTGCCCTTTCTCCAGAAATCGTTGGTGAAGAACACTATGCTGTTGCGACTGAAGTTCAACGTGTGCTTCAACGTTACCGTGAATTGCAAGATATTATCGCTATCCTTGGTATGGATGAATTGTCAGACGAAGAAAAAAACATTGGTTGGACGTGCTCGTCGTATCCAATTCTTCTTGTCACAAAACTTCAACGTTGGCAATTTATTTTAGCCTTAGTAGATCAATCACTTGCTTTAAAGATGTTTTTTAAGGATTTTCATAAGAAATTGTTTAGAATGGCAGTTCTTTGTACTTGTTCTTAAAGTAAAGCGGTATTTATGTTACAATTTTAATGATTAAATACTGGAGGCACTAGCGTGGCAAAGAGATATAGGAATTGATTTAGGAACCGCAAATGTTCTAATAAATGTATCCGGCAAAGGGATTGTTTTGAATGAACCTTCTGTTGTTGCTGTTGATACTGATAAAGATAAAGTTGTCGCAGTCGGTACTGAGGCATATAAGATGGTAGGACGTACACCAGGTAATATTAGAGTCATTAGACCATTAAAGAATGGTGTTATTGCTGACTTTGACATCACAGAAGAGATGCTCAGCTACTTTATTGAAAAATTAAATGTAAAAGGTTTTATGTCTAAACCAAATATTTTGATTTGTGCTCCTACAGGGTTACTTCAATTGAGCAAAAGCAATTATTCAAGCAGCTGAAAAATCTGGTGGTGGACGTGTATATTTAGATTTTGAGCCCAAAGTAGCAGCTGTTGGTGCTGGCCTAGATATTTTTAAACCTCAAGGAAATATGGTTATTGATATTGGTGGTGGTACGACAGATATTGCTGTTTTGTCAATGGGAGAAATTGTAACTTCTCGTTCACTTCGTTGGGCTGGTGATAAGATGAATCAGGCCATTGCAAAGTTATATTAAGAGAAGCAAGAATCTTTTGGTTGGTCAACATACTGCTGAGCAGATTAAGATTCAGTTAGGAACTGCTTTTGAAGCTGATCCAACTAAGACAATGACTGTCCGAGGACGTGATATGGTTGATGGCTTGCCAAAGCAGGTAGCAATCAATGAGTTAGAAGTGCAAAAAAGCTCTTGAAGATGGATTAATGTCAATTGTTGCAGCAACAAAAGAAGTTTTGGAACAAACACCACCAGAATTGTCGGCGGATATTATTGATCGTGGTATTATGCTGACTGGTGGTGGAGCTTTTGCTCAAGAATATTGATAAATTGATTACTTACTATCTTCAAGTCCCTGTGTTAAAAGCCGACGATCCATTAGAAGCTGTAGCAAATGGTACAGGTGTATTACTTAAAAATATTGAAAATCACCAGAGACACTAATTATGAATAGAGAAAGTTTTGATTTTTCATTAGTAAATAAACATTTAAAAAAAAGTGGGAAAGATAATTTTGTATTTGTTTGTGACAATGCTTTTAGGAGCACTTATTGGATGCGGTGTTGCAAGCGGTAATCCTTTTGCAATTTTTCTTTCCTAGTACATGGGTTCATTTTTTGAATTTTAAGTTAAAATGAATAAATTGTTAATTGGGTTGGTAAATGTTTATAAGAAGTTTATTTCTCCAATTTTGCCACCAACATGTAGGTATTATCCTACATGTTCAACTTATATGATTGACGCTTTAAAAAAGCATGGGGCAATTTTAGGCTTAATAATGGGAATATCGCGAATAATGCGCTGTAATCCTTTTGTTAAGGGAGGAGTAGATCCAGTACCGGATTATTTTACCCTGCGCCGTAATCCGCATCGGAACGATATGAAGATGAAATTATTGCGCAGGCATTTCATTCGAATAAAAAGTAGGAGAATATATATATGTCTAGAAAATTGGAAAGTATTGATATTGAAGTTAATGAAAGAAAGGGCACTCCTATGCCTACATGGGAAGTTATTATTCCAGGTAAGCGTTCTATTGGAATTATTGAACAAGAAGAGGAACGCTATCATGTAGTATCTTCTAAAACTAACCATAGCCTTTACTCTAAAACGTTAGAAAGTGCTATTAATGAATTACTTTCATACTTTACTTTGCATGAAAAATAAACAAAGTAGGGATATACAATGACAAAAGTTGAAAATAAAGCAGATTGGTATGATCGCATCGCATGGGGTGTTGTAGTTCCAGTCTTTTTATTAGCAGTCATCAGTCTGTATGGTATTTGGGTGGCAACAGTAAATGATCCCAAGATGGGAAGTCCCAAAAAGCTGTTTTAATTCAAGCTGTATGGTATTTAGTTTCAATTGGATTAGTAATTTTTGTGATGCAATTTGATGCAGAACAGCTTTTTTTAAAATCGCGCCCATAGCTTATGGTATAGGTATCATTTTATTAATTGCTGTGCTGTTTTTATATAATAAGCAGGTGTTTCAAGATACTGGTGCAAAGAGTTGGTTTAAACTTGGACCATTAACTTTTCAGCCATCCGAGGTAATGAAACCGGCTTTCATTTTGATGCTAGCCAGGGTAGTAGAACGACATAATGAGCAATATGCCCATACTTTTAAAACTGATTGCGTTTTAATTGGAAAAATCTTTGCTTGGCTAATTCCAGTTGCAGTTTTACTAAAGTTGCAGAATGACTTTGGTACTATGCTTGTGTTTTTTGCAATTGTTGGTGGAGTAATCTTAGTTTCAGGAATAAGCTGGAAAATAATTATACCAGTCTATGGATTAGTTTTATTATTGGCGCGGCAGCTATTCTTTTGGTTACTACACCTGGGGACAGGCATTTTTAGGAAGTGCGTTTAATTTTAGAGCTTATCAATTTCAAAGAATTAACTCTTGGCTTAATCCTTCTCAAGATACTTCATCAGGTGCCTATCAGTTATGGCAAAGTATGAAGGCAATTGGGTCTGGTCAAATTTGGGGCCATGGTTTTGGAAAAGTGAGTGTCTATGTTCCAGTTAGAACATCAGATATGGTTTTCTCAGTAATTGGTGAATCATTAGGATTTGTTGGATGCTGTGCTTTGATTTTGATTTATTTCTATCTAATTTTTCAAATGGTTAAAATTACTTTTGAAACAAGAAATGCATTTTATTCATACATTTCTACTGGGATTATTATGATGATCTTATTCCATGTTTTTGAAAATATTGAATGGGAATCGATCTATTACCTTTAACTGGTATCCCGCTTCCGTTTGTTTCTCAAGGGGATCTGCCTTGCTGGGTAATATGATCGGTATTGGACTCATTTTATCAATGAAATGGCACCATAAAGACTATATTTTTTAGTACTGCAGGAGATTTTTAAGTTAAAAAAAGACCTTGTCCATTTAGGATAAGGTCTTTTTGGTACCGTTAATTTTCTTGATTTTTCTTAATATCTTCATTTTGTGCGGCTGGCTGACGGATTACTAGAACATCGCAAGCTGCAGTACGAGTAACGTATTCCGTAATACTACCGATTAAAAAAGTCTTTTCAACAGCGTTTAAACCAGTGGCACCTAGAATAATTAAGTCAATATTGTGTTCTTCAGGAAATTCATGAGCAATGATATTCTTTGGAGAACCAAATTCGATTGAGTAATGAACATCTTTAACACCGGCATCTTTTGCGCGGTTATAATATTCTTCGATTTTAGTTTTTGCCTCTTCAGATACTTGTTCAACCATTGCAGAATCAAAGCTTGAAACATCTTGAAAGGCACGTGTATCTACTACGTGAAGAATTTCAAGAGTAGCACCATTTCTTTTGGCTACTTCAACAGCTTTGCTAAATGCAACGTCAGCTTCTTTAGAACCATCTACGGCAACTTGGATATGTTGGTATTGTTTTAACATGTTGATCACCTCTCCATCAATATTTTACCAAAATTTGATTTAAATAGAGTAATAAAACTATTCATTTAAATTCATAAAGGTGAAAGAAAAATTGAAATAGCCATTGCAGCAATGATCAAGGTAATGAAATTAAATATTTTGGGTAAAGTAAACAAGATAATAATTCCAATAATACCGGTTAAAACTAGTACTAAACTTGTTACTGTAAACAAAGTATTGATTTTGCTGTTTCCCAATAAAAGTAAAATGATAAATTGTCCCTTGTTCTTACTTCTAACTAAATACCAAGCTGTAATAAATACTAATAATATAAAAAATTAGCATTAAGACTTTTAATACCACTTATGTAAACCCTCACTTAATAAAAAAAGCGGCTTGCGCCGCTTCCTTAAATTTCAATGGAATCTGAGTTGACTGCAACGTAATGACGCTTGTTGAACCCGCAGTGTTCAATATTTGAATCTATGTCGCAGTGAATATGGATCCTAGATTAGACTAGTATTCCGATTCAGATGTTATTCATAAATTCCAACGTCTTTAGTTTGATCGGTCAACTTTGTAATTAGGTTGATCAACTCAGATCAACTATATTCTAGCAAAGATACAGTTAATGTCAACAAATTGAATTTACTTTTGTAAGCCGTCATGTTGCATCTTTTTTAAGTCGAAGATACTGTCTTTTTAAGTGCATCTTCTATTTTTGAATTACCCTTAGGTTTAAAATAAGATACATTTTTTTAAATTATCAGGTAAATATTGTTGGGCAACCCAATCTCCTTGGTAATCATGTGGGTAGACATATGAAACTCCATGGTTTAGGTTTTGTGCTCCTTTATAGTGCGCATCTTTTAAACTATTAGGTATAGGATCATTTTGCTTATTTTGAATGTCACTTATTGCAGAATCAATTGCAACAATTGCACTATTGCTTTTAGGAGATAAACAAAGTTCAATAACTGCATTTGACAAAATAATACGTGCTTCTGGAAGGCCAACCATTTGTGCAGCTTGAACTGCATTAACAACGCGGCTGCATGCAGGTGGATTTGCTAAGCCAATATCTTCATATGCAATTACTAATAAACGCCTACAAATTGCTACTAGGTCGCCTGATTCACAAAGATTACCTAAATAATAAAGGGCAGCATCAGTATCAGAGCCGCGAATTGATTTTTGAAATGCAGATACTAAATCATAATGGCCATCACCACTTGCATCGTAGCTTTGGGACTTGAATTGAATGGAATCTTGCATTTCTGCTTTATCAATAATTAATTTATCTTTAGGAGATTTAGTTTTTTCTCTTGATCAGTTGATAAAACAGCTAATTCTAAGGCATTAAGCGTTGATCTTAAGTCGCCATTTCCTTTGTCTATTAAAAGGTTACGAGCATCTTTTGTTAGTTCAACATTGTACTTTCCTAAACCATTTTCAGAATCGGTAAGCGCACGATCAATTGCCTTCGAGATATCAGTACTTTTAAGTCGATGTAATTCAAAATCTGACACCTGGATCGAATAGCAGGAGAGATGGATATATATGGATTCTCTGTTGTTGCTCCAATTAAAATAATATTACCTGATTCTAAAAGCGGAAGAAGAAAATCTTGCTTGGTCTTATCCAGTCGATGAATTTCATCCAAAAGAAGAATAACTGTGCCACTCATTTTTCCTTCTTCAGCAACAATTTGAAGATCCTTTTTCGTATCTGTTGCTGCGTTAAGCTTTCTAAAAGCATATTTGGTAGAACCAGCAATTGCACTGGCAATACTAGTTTTTCCAATACCTGGGGGACCGTAAAGGATCATTGAAGACAATAGTTTGGCTTCAACCATTCTTCTAATTATTTTTTATTTCCTACTAAATGTTCTTGTCCAACCACTTCATCTAAGTTCTTGGGTCGCATACGATAAGCAAGAGGTTTCATCTTTAATCCCTTTTTTCTAAATAATCTATTCCAGAAACTTTCTTTTTTGGGTTCGGAAAGTTGTTCATGAGGAGCTTCTGGAGCATAAACTTGATCAATTTCAATCCGATAATGATTAATAGCAGTTTTTGAAACTACTAAAACGCCAGTAGCGTTTGGCTCATCTTTTGCTGTATCATCATTTATTAAGGTAAATTTTATATCTTGCTGCGAACATAAGCCCATTAATTTGTTGATAAAATTGTTTTGAGGCATTTTTCCATTGATTAAAATGGTATATCCCTTGAAATCATTAATATGTTTTAAAAACAGGGTATCTAAGGCTGGATTATTGGTTTCTTCTACAGTCATTCGTACTAAAACTCGCTCTCGTAGAGAACCTAAATATCTTCTTCGCTCATCTGGGCAAGTTTGAGGAGTAATCCCTTAGCAGCATTTTCAAGTCGTGTATTTAAATCTTCAGTCATAATTTTGTTTTCCTTTTTATGGTTAAAAAGCTTTATTCTTAGTGTAGCAAAGTAGAAGAGGAGAAAAAAAAAAGTCTTCCCACAATTGGAAAGACTTTTTGTAATGAAGCAGTAAATATTAAAGCTTCTTGTTGTACCATTCAACGATAAGAGCTTCATCAACTTCTGGTTCCATTTCGTCACGTTCTGGAAGACGAACTAAAGTACCAGTCATCTTGCTGTCGTCAAATGAAACAAATGGTGGACGTGATACAACTGCATCTAAAGCGTCCTTAACTTGTTGCAAGTTTTTTTGACTTATCTCTTAAGCTGATTTCTTGACCAACTTTAACTTCGTATGAAGGAATGTCAACACGCTTGCCATCTACTAAGATGTGACCGTGGTTAACAAGTTGTCTAGCTTGTTCTCTAGTTGAAGCTAAACCTAAACGGTAAACGATGTTGTCTAAACGTCTTTCAAGTAAAGCCATAAAGTTAACACCGTGCTTACCTTCACGAATCTTGCCGGCACGGATGAATAAGTTTTGGAATTGACGTTCATTTAAACCAAACATCCAACGTAACTTTTGCTTTTCCTTTAATTGTTGACCATATTCAGAAACCTTAGCACGGTTGTTAGGACCATGATCACCAGGTGCGTAGTTACGACGGCTAATTTCTTACCAGTACCTGAAAGTGAGATACCTAAGCGTCTTGAACGTTTCCAACTTGGACCAGTATATCTTGACATAAAAATATCCTCCATAAAAAAAAATAATTTTCTGGAGTAAAATATAAGAAATAAGCTCAACATTCGTGCATCTTAAGTTGAATGTTTCACCCAGTGCAGCACGGGTTACCGATTCACTAAACGCCCTAAGATGTTGACGTTCTTGTCGCTTATTGCTGCAAATATTTTACACGAAGACTATTATAGTAAGAAATATAATTTAAAGCAAGTAAAAGTAAGGATTTTCTAGCTGGGATTGAGATGAAGTCTGGTATAATTAAGAAATATGGAGGGTATTATGTCATCAGGGTTATCTATTCTTATTATTGTAATATTAATTGCTATAATTGCTGTAATTGCTACAGTTGTTATCCTTAATAAATATTTTAATCACCAGATTGCGGAATTAGATGCGCTAACTGATGGGTTAAAAGATTTGAGTGTTGAAGAAGACATCAAGCGTCTACAAAAGATGGAATTAGCCGGTAAAAGTTTAGAGACTTTTAAAAGATGGCAAAAGTATATCAAAAGTTGATACTAAAGATGTTGGAGAATTGAAGCATCTTCTTGAACAAGCAGCAGGACTTAACGCAAAGTTTAATCTGATAAAAACGCATCAACTAATTAAAGAAGCAACTGAACTATTGCAAACTAATCAAGATAATGTTGAACGTAGTAAACAAATATTTACTAATTTATTAGAAGCAAATCGTGATAATCAAAAACACTATGCTGCATTATCAAAAGATTATCAGCAACTACGCAAGAAAATTTTGTCGCAGTCTTTTAATTATGGAAATGCAATTGATCAAATTGAAGAAGATTTAGCAACCTTAGAGAGTGATTTTCAGACTGCCAAGAATTTGTCTGGTGAGGGAGATCATGAAGAAGCTAAAAGGTATTGACTAAGATTGATACTAAACTTACATCATTAAAGACTGATCTTCCTAAAATAGAGAACTTTGATCAAGAACTAAAAATGTTTTTCCAGATCAACTCAATGAGCTTAGCAATACTTATCGTCAAATGGTAAAAGACAAGTATAAGATTACAGAGGTTGATGTTTTAGAAGAGATTAAAAGCTTAAGAGAATTAGTTGATGAAAATAAAAAGAGCCTCAATAAACTAGATCTTGCAAAGGTTGAGAAGAGTAATAAAGAAGTAAGTACAAGAATCGATAGTTTGTATGATATTCTTACTAAAGAATTTAAAAGCACGACCGTTTGTTGACAATAACCAAGATAAAATTGTGCAGATTCTCTCTCATATGAGTAATGCATCTAATCAGCTTGTAGCTAAATTAGAACATGTTGATCAGAGTTATGAATTAACGCACGGTGAACTAGCTGAAGCTAGACAACTAAAAAGTCAGGTCAGCCGGATGAATGCCGATTTTGATGTTGATTGTCAAAAAATTGCTGATGGTGACGGTGTTTATTCACAAATTGAAAATAAATGGTTAACAATGCTTGATAGTTTAAAAGAAATTGAAAAAGACTGAAAAGAGACTTTCAGGCGATGTAGACGGATTATTTGACGCAGAAAAAATTGCTAACGATTCTATTATTCATTTCAAACAAGAAATTTCTTTGGTTTATCGAAAAGTTGAACGGCGCCGATTACCTGGAAAACCTGAAAGTTTCATTCAAATGTATACTTTAGTCTTGAATGAAGTTAAGCATACAGATAATGAATTGAATCAAGTTAGAATAAATATGGAAAAATATCTAGCGAATTGATCCAAATTCAAGAAGATATAGAACGCTTAAAGAAAGAAGCCGATGAGATTCTAAATTCCGCTGACCTGGTTGAGCTAACTATGCAATATTCCAATAAGTATATTTCAAATCCAGAGATTAAGCGTGCTCGCAAAGAAGCTTATGACTTGTATCAAAATAAATATGAGTACAAGGGAAGCGCTAGACGTAATTGCGACTGCCTTAGAAAAGGTTGAGCCTGGGAGTTATCAAAGAATTGAAAAAAGAGTATTATAGCGAGCAGGAAGAAGCCGAAGAAGAAGAGTAAATGATTGAAGCGATAGACTTTTAAGTTAGTATTTTATATGATTATCAAACGACCATTTTAATGGTCGTTTTTTAGAGGAGAAAGAAAATTGATCTATTTTGATAATAGTGCTACAACTGCTGTTTATCCTGCAGTTTTGGAAACGTATGACAAGGTAACAAAGGATATTTGGGGAAATCCTTCAAGTCTACACAAAATGGGAGATCGTTCACACCAACTTTTGAAGCTTCTAGAAAGCAAATTGCTAGTTTATTAAATGTAAAACCACATGAGATCTTTTTTTACTTCAAGTGGAACTGAATCAGATAATTGGGCTATTAAAGGGACAGCTTTAGCTAAAAAAAGAATTTGGAAATCATATTATTACTTCAAGTGTTGAGCATGCTGCTGTTTCAAACTCAGTACGTGCTCTTGAAGACTTAGGTTTTCGTGTGACTGTTCTACCAGTTGATAAGAATGGTCAGGTTGATCCAGATGATTTAAAAGCAGCCCTAGATAAGGAAACTATTTTAGTTTCAATTATGGGTGTAAATAATGAAATCGGTACAATCCAACCAATTAAGGAAATTAGTAAGGTATTAGAAGATTATCCTAATGTTACTTTTCACGTTGACAATGTCCAAGCTTTGGGAAAAGATATTTGGGATGAAGTATTTACAAATAGAGTTGATTTAATGAGTTTATCAGCTCATAAGTTTCATGCACCTCGCGGTGTTGGTATTCTTTATAAAAAAGAGGGCAAGATGATCAAGCCGCTAATTGATGGTGGTGGTCAAGAAAAGGGCTTACGCTCTAGCACAGAAAATTTGCCTGCAATTGCGGCTACCGCTAAGGCAATGCGTTTATATTTATCAGATGAAAAAAAGAATGCAGCACAAGAACTAGCAGTTAAGAAAAAAATCATTTCTTATTTAGATGGAAAGCCAGGAATTCACATTTTCTCTCCGATAAATGATAAATTTATTCCAAGTGTTTTATGCTTTTCTTTAGAGGGATTCGTGGAGAAACTCTAGTTCATACGCTTGAATCTAAGGAAATTTATGTTTCCACTACTAGTGCTTGTTCTTCAAGAAGTGGCGTTGAGAGCGGAACCTTAAATGCAATGAAGGTTGAAGATGATTTAGCAACTGGTGCGATTAGATTAAGTTTCGATCCAAGTAATACTATTGAAGAAGCTGAGCAATTTATTTCAGTTTTTGATAAAATATATAAGCACTTCGCTGAAATTAATCATTTGAAATAAGGTGAAAATATGCAATATACAGAAGTAATGGTTCGCTATGGCGAGCTATCCACTAAAGGAAAAAAATCGTAAAGATTTTATTGGGAGATTAGCTGGTAATGTAACAAGAGCTTTGCAAGATTTCCCAGAAATTGAAATACATCCTAAGCATGATCGAATGCATATTGTCTTGAATGGAGCTCCATTTGATAAAATCGATCAGCGATTAAAACTTGTTTTCGGTATTCAAACTTATTCGCCAACTATAAAAGTCGAGAAAAATCTTGATGCTATCAAGAAGGCTTCCCTTGAATTGATGCAAGCAACTTTTAAGGATGGAATGACTTTTAAAGTTAATACTAGACGCAGTGACCATGAGTTTGAATATGACACTAATCAATTAAACGCTATGATTGGTGACTACTTATTTGATAATATGGATAACTTAAAGGTAAAGATGAAGAAGCCTGATTTAGTCTTGAGAATTGAAGTTCGTCAAGATGCAATTTATATTTCAAATCAGCTTCTCCACGGTGCAGGTGGGATGCCAGTTGGTACTGCAGGAAGAGCAGTAATGATGCTTTCAGGTGGAATTGATTCGCCAGTAGCTTCTTATCTAGCAATGAAGCGTGGAGTTGAAATTGATATGGTTCACTTCTTTAGTCCACCGTATACTACTGAAAAGGCACTTGCAAAAGCAAAGAACTTACTGGGATTTTGGCTAACTATTCTGGAAAAATCAATTTTATTGCAGTACCTTTTACTGAAATTCAAGAACAAATCAAAGAGAAATTACCAGAAGGTTATTTGATGACCATTCAGCGTCGCTTTATGCTTCAATTAGCAGATCGTATTCGCGCAATGCGTGGTGGTTTAGCAATTTTAATGGAGAATCTGTTGGTCAAGTAGCTTCCCAAACGTTGGAATCAATGGTTGCGATTAACGATGTTACTTCAACACCTGTTCTTCGTCCGGTAGCCACAATGGATAAAACCGAAATCATTAAGCTAGCTGAGCAAATTGGTACTTTTGATCTTTCTATTGAGCCATTTGAAGATTGTTGTACTATTTTTGCGCCACCTCGTCCAAAGACTAAGCCTAAGTTAGACGAGGCTCGTAAGTTGGAAAACAGACTTGATGCCGAGAAAATGATTCAACGCGCAATTGATGGAATGGAAATTACGCCAATTTATCCAAATCAAAAATTCTTGGATGATAAGGCTCAAGAAGATGCAGACTTATTGTAAAAAAAGTGCTAGCAACCGCTAGCGCTTTTTTGGTTTGAGAAAGATATAGAAATGAGAATTGACAAGTATTTAGCTAATATGAATGTTGGCTCGCGTAAAGAAGTTCATAGTCTTATTAAAAAGAAAGTTGTGACGGTTAATGGAGAACTAGTAACTACGCCAAAACAACAAGTTAAAAAGACGATTTGGTGGTAGTTGATGGAAATGAAATTGCGTACCAACAGTATCATTATTTTTATTAAATAAGCCTAAAGGTGTGATTTCAGCAACTGAAGATAGAAGTCAGCAGACGGTTATTTCATTGCTTAAAACAAAAGATCGTTATCAAGGTATTGCTCCAGTAGGTAGACTAGATAAAGACACTACAGGTTTATTGCTTTTAACAAATGATGGAGCTTTAGCCCATGAGCTACTTGCTCCCCAATAAGCATGTGACTAAAGTATATCGTGCTAAAAATTTCAGGTGTAGCAAGTGAAGGAACAATTAAAACATTTGCTAGTGGTATTACCTTAGGCGATGGTACAAAATTAAAACCAGCAAAATTAGAAATTTTAGCTCAAGATAAAGTTCATAATTTGTCGCAAATTGAGATTCAAATTCAAGAAGGAAAATATCATCAAATCAAGCGAATGTTTGGAGCGGTTGGCATGAAGGTCTTAGAACTGGATCGAATTTCAATGGGTAAATTATCTTTGCCGACTGACTTAAAACGCGGACAATATCAAGAAATTACTCGAGATAAAATTAAGTAAGGAAATTTAAATATGAAAAAATTATTTTTGTAATTTTCTTTATTTTAGTTTTTCCTTTCACCTGTGGCTTTTTAAATATTGCGCATCGCGGAGATAATGAACAGGGTAAGTTTGCTGAACATAGCTGGATGGTTTATGACCGAGCGCTTTGCGCACAAGTTGATTATTTAGAACTTGACTTACAAAAACTTCAGATAATGTTCTGGTAGTAAGTCATGATGATAATTTGAGTAGAGTTTTTGGCGTTGATAAAATTATTGCCGATTATCCATATCAAGAATTACTTTCATATAAAAATCAAAATGGTGAATCTCTCCATAGTCTTGGAGATGTATTTAAACGTTATCAAAATTCAAATGTAAAATTCATGATTGAACCTAAAGATAACAGTGAAGAAGACATTAAGCTGTTACTTAATTTAATTAGACAATATCATTTAGAAAATCGTGTATTATTAGAGTCATTTTCTAAAACAGCCTTGATGCAAATCTCTAAAATTAATCCTCAAATTCCTACAATGCAATTAGCTGGTGAATTTAATTTATCACCTTCAATGCAATATTATGCTAATAATTTTTATTCTAAAAAGTGGCTGACTACTTAAGTGAGCATAATAAAAAGTATTTACTTTGGGGCGTTAATAAAAAAGTGCAAATGAAACAATATTTGCAGCTAGATAAGAATGTGTCGGGTTTGTTAACTGACTACCCAGTTGAATTAGCAAATATTTTACATAGCAGTGATATTTTTAAAAGAAATTATGAAGCTAGTTCTTTTCCTAGTAAATCAATTTCTGGTCTGATGTATTTAAAAAATGGAAGTTCAGTTGAAGTTGATCAGGTTAAAATGAAAGATAATCAGCTTTTTTATCATGTTAGCCTGATCTTTGGCTAAGTGATCATAATTTAAAAATTCGGATCACTCTGCTCCTAAAAGCACAGACTGGAAAAATTAAGCTTCAAAAAGAAACCTTGATTTATACAGATCCTTCTTTAAAAAAATATTCTGGAAGGAAATTACCTCAAAACGGTACATGGAATTATTTTGCGGTGAAAAAAGTACATGGAAAAACTGTTTACAATCTAGGTGGAGCGCAATGGGTAAAACAATAAAGTTTTAATTGCTAGTTTACGTAAAAAATGGTAAACTTATACTCAATATATATAGGGAGTAACCGGCATAAGGTGTATTTATGGCGTCAAAACGAAATTAATTTTTCCGCTGTAAGTTTAAATGGTGAGACTATTGGCTAAACATTTTTTTGTTCAGACAGTGGTCTCTTTTTTATGCCAAAGTCTGTTTTTCCTATTAGATGGAGGGTTTAAGTGAAAGCATACTATCGTGAAAGCAAAGAAGAGCTTATCAAAGAATTAGGAGCTAATGAAAAGCAGGGGTTAACCAATAAAGTTGCTCAAGAAAAATTAGCACAAGTAGGACCAAATGCTTTAATCGAAGGTAAGAAAAAAGTATTTTAGAAGTCTTTTTAGAGCAATTTAAAGATTTAATGGTCATCATCTTGATTGTTGCCGCTGTGATTTCTGCGTTTACTGGTAATTTAGAAAGTACTGCAGTTATTATTGTTGTTTTAATTTTGAACGCAATTTTAGGAACAGTCCAACATGTTAAAGCTGAAAAATCATTAGAAGCCCTAAAGTCTTTGTCAGCACCTGCGGCAAAAGTTTTAAAGGGATGGTAAAAACAAGAAATTGCCGCAAAAGATGTTGTTCCTGGCGATATTCTTTTACTTGAGGCAGGCGATCTAGTTACTGCTGATGGTAGAATTTTTAGATAATTTTTCATTACAAGTAAATGAAAGCTCCTTAACTGGTGAGTCAACTAATATTGATAAATTAGATACAACTTTTTGATAAGGAAGTTCCCTTAGGAGACAGAGTAAACATGGTTTATTCTAGTTCGCTTGTAACATATGGACGAGCAAATGTCTTAGTTACAGCAACTGGAATGGATACTGAAATCGGTAAGATTGCCACCTTAATGAATGAAACTAAGGAGCGCAGAACGCCTCTTCAAGTTTCACTTGATCCAATTTTCATCACGCTTGGCAACCGCAATTTTGATTTTCTGTGCCTTGATCTTAGGATTACAAATGGCGTGGTCAACCTTTACTAGACGCGCTATTATTTGCAGTAGCACTAGCTGTTGCTGCTATTCCAGAAGCTTTAAGTTCAATCGTTACAATTGTTCAAGCTATGGGAACGCAAAAAATGGCTAAGGAACATGCCATTATCAAAAATTTAGCAGCTGTTGAATCATTGGGCTCAGTTTTCAGTAATCTGTTCTGATAAAACTGGTACTTTAACTCAAAACAAAATGACTGTTGAAGATATTTATATTGGTGGTGAAGTTCTTAAGCCCGAAGAACTTAACTTAAGTAATCAATTGCACCGCTATTTACTATATGATGTAGTTTTGAATAATGATGCTAGTTTATCTGATGGTAAGAAGATTGGTGACCCAACAGAATCCGCATTGTTGAAATGTATCGTAAGGTACCAGGAATTGATCTTGGAAATGGAAAGCTAGGTTTATCAGAGAGTGAATTAAGAAATCACTTAGATCGTTTAGAAGAAGTACCATTTGATTCTGACCGTAAGTTGATGAGTACTAAGCATTTAATTCATACTGTTCCAACAATTTTTTTGTTAAAGGAGCAATCGATGTCTTGCTTAAGCGCTGCATAATATTCGTTTTGGGGATGAAGGCGACCCACTAACTGAGCAAGACCGAAAGAATATTTTTAGCTCAGAATAATCATTTTTCAGAAAATGGTTTAAGAGTGCTTGCATTTGCATATAAAGAGAGCGATGAAGAGTTATCTGCCGATACTCGAGAAAGACTTAACTTTTCATTGGTTTAGTTTCAGAAATGGATCCACCGCGAGAAGAAAGCGTCGCAGCCGTTGCTCGCGCAAAAGAGGCCGGTATCAGAACGGTAATGATTACAGGTGACCATAAGGTTACTGCGGTAGCTATTGCTAAAAAGATTGGTATTTTTAACGACGGAGATATTGCTTTAACTGGTTTAGAGTTAGATGCTTTAAGTGATGAAGAACTAGACCAAGAAATTGAAAAAGTCGCAGTTTATGCTCGTGTTTCTCCAAAACAAAAATTAGAATTGTTAACGCGTGGCAAAGAAAAGATCATATTGTATCAATGACTGGCGATGGCGTTAACGACGCCCGCCTTATAAAGAAAGCTGACGTTGGTGTAGCAATGGGTATCACAGGTACAGAAGTATCAAAAGATGCAGCAAGTATGATTTTTAACTGATGATAACTTTGCTACAATTATCAAAGCTTTGTTGCAAAATGGTAGAACAGTTTGTAAAATATCAAAAATGCGATTGGTTACTTATTATCCGGGTAACTTATCGGCAATTATTACCGTTTTATTTGCTTCAATTGCTGGATTGCCAGTACCATTTGTTGCAGTACAACTTTTTATTCATTAACTTAGTTACTGATTCGCTTCCAGCTTTAGCAATCGGAATGGAGCCAGGAAATCCTGATATTTTAAAGCGTAAACCACGCGATCTAAAAGCTAGTTTGTTAGATAAACCATTTGTTACTCAAATCAGTACGCAAGGCTTCTTAATTTCGTTAAGTGTTATTACTGCATTTTTAATTGGCTTAAAAGACAGTCCTGCAATTGCATGTACTATGGCCTTTTCAACTTTAACATTTGCACGTTTGCTTCACGGTTTTAATTGTCGCTCACAACATAGCATTTTTAAAATTGGATTTAAAAACAATTGGTACAGTTTAGCAGCCTTTGCATTAGGCACTGCACTTTTAGTCTTAATTCTCTTTTGTACCAACACTTCATGGCTTATTTGCTGTTCAACCATTAAGCGGACAAGAAGTTTGGCTAATCGTGATTTTAGCAATTATTCCGACAGTTTTAATTCAGTTGGTAAAAGTAATCAGAGAAAATAGAGGTTAATTCTCACCTTTTCTCTTGTTTTCTTTCATGCTATAATCATAAACAAAGCAGGAATCAAGAGGAGTAAATTCGTATTACAGAGAAAAGTCAGTATGCTGAGAGACTTCAGAATTTTACGAGTAGCTTGATTAGCTGATTAATTGAACTTTAGTAGGTTAATCCGGACACTTCAGCACCGTTATCGCTTATAAGAGAGGTATACAATTGTATACTTAACGTAGGTGGTACCGCGGAAAATTTCGTCCTAGACAATATAAGTTGTCTAGGACTTTTTTATTGGAGGAATTTTAATGACAGATTTAGCACCTAAATATAATCTAATGAGGTTGAAAAAGGTAGATATCAAGAATGGCTTGATGAGGATCTTTTTAAGCCATCTGGCGATAAAAAGGCTCACCCTTATTCAATTGTTATTCCACCACCAAATGTAACTGGAAAATTACACTTAGGACACGCTTGGGATACCGCAATTCAAGATACATTAATTCGTTTTAAGCGAATGGAAGGCTATGATACTCTTTACCTTCCAGGTATGGATCATGCTGGTATTGCTACTCAAGCTAAAAGTGGAAGCAAAGTTGCGTAAACAAGGTAAAGACCGTCACCAGATGGGACGTGAAGCTTTTGTTAAGCAAGTTTGGGACTGGAAAGATGAATATGCAAATATCATCAAGGGTCAATGGGCTAAAATGGGACTATCTCTTGATTATTCAAGAGAAAGATTTACTTTAGATAAAGGTCTTTCAAAAGCCGTTAGAAAAGTTTTCGTTCAATTATATAACGAAGGACTAATTTATCGCGGTGAATATATTATTAACTGGGATCCAGAATTACAAACTGCTCTTAGTGATATTGAAGTTATTCACAAAGACGATAAGGGTGCATTTTACCATGTAAAATACCCATTTGCAGATGGATCAGGCTTTGTTGAAATTGCAACTACTCGTCCTGAAACTATGTTTGGTGATACAGCTGTAGCTGTTGCACCAGGGGATGAGCGTTATAAAGATATTGTAGGAAAAAATTAGTTCTTCCACTTGTTGGTCGTCATATTCCAATTATTGAAGACCAACACGTAGATCCAGAATTTGGTACTGGTTTAGTTAAGATTACGCCAGCGCACGATCCTAACGACTTCCAAGTAGGTAACCGTCATAATCTTGAAAGAATTAATGTAATGAATGATGACGGAACTATGAACGAAGAAGCTGGTAAGTATGCTGGTATGGATCGTTTTGAAGCTCGTGAGGCTCTAGTTAAGGACTTAAAGAAAGAAGGATACTTAATTAAAGTTGAACCAATTGTTCACTCAGTTGGTCACTCTGAACGTTCTGGCGTTCAAGTAGAGCCTAGACTTTCAAAGCAATGGTTCGTTAAGATGAAGCCACTTGCCGAAGAAGTTCTTAAGAATCAAAAGACTGATGGTAAAGTTAACTTTGTTCCAGAACGATTTGAAGGTACTTTGAACCACTGGATGGAAGATGTTCATGATTGGGTAATTTCTCGTCAATTATGGTGGGGTCACCGTATTCCAGCTTGGTACAACAAGAAGACTGGTGAAACTTACGTTGGCGAAGAAGCACCTAAAGATATTGAAAACTGGGAACAAGATCCAGATGTTCTAGATACTTGGTTCTCAAGTGCACTTTGGCCATTTTCAACATTAGGCTGGCCAGATACTGATAATCAGACTTTAAGCGTTACTTCCCAACTAACACTTTAGTTACCGGATATGACATTATTTTCTTCTGGGTATCAAGAATGATCTTCCAAGGTCTTCACTTTACTAAGAAGCGTCCATTTAAAGATGTTGTTTTGCACGGTTTAATGCGAGATGAACAAGGACGCAAGATGAGTAAATCACTTGGTAATGGTGTTGATCCGATGGATGTTGTTGATAAGTATGGTGCCGATGCTCTACGTTGGTTCTTATTAAACGGTACTGCTCCTGGTCAAGACACTCGTTATGATCCAAAGAAATTAGCTGCTGCTTGGAACTTTATCAACAAAATTTGGAATGCAAGTCGTTTTGTAATTATGAACTTGCCTGAAGATGCAAAACCTGCTCACATGCCAGACACTACGCAGTTTGATTTAGCAGATAGCTGGATTTTGATAGATTAAATCATACTGTATCAGAAGTTACTCGTTTATTTGATGAGTATAAGTTTGGTGAAGCTGGTCGTGAACTATACAACTTTATTTGGAATGACTTCTGTGACTGGTACATTGAAATTTCTAAAGTTGCTTTAAATGGTGATGATGAAGAATTAAAGGCTAGAAAGCAAGAAAACTTAATTTGGATTCTTGATCAAATTTTGCGTTTAATGCACCCAATTATGCCGTTTGTTACTGAAAAACTATGGCTTTCAATGCCCCATGAAGGTAAGTCAATTATGACTGCTAAATATCCAGAAACTCATGCAGAATTTGAAAACAAGCAAGCTGATAATGACATGGCATTTTTAATTGAAGTTATCAAGGCTGTACGTAATATTCGTATGGAAGTTAATGCTCCAATGTCTTCACAAATTGACATTATGATTCAATTAGATGATGAAGCAAATAAGCATATTTTGGATGACAATTTCGAGTATGTAGAAAACTTCTTGCACCCTAAAGATTTGCAAGTTGCAGCAGATATTGAGGCACCAAAGCTTGCAAAAACTGCCGTAATTCCAGGTGCTCAGATTTTGTTCCATTAACTGAATTAGTTAACGTTGACGATGAACTTAAGAAGATGGAAAAAGAAGAAAAAGCGTCTTGAAGAAGAAGTACAAAGAGCTGAAAAGAAACTGGCAAACCAAGGCTTTGTAGCTCATGCTCCTGAAGCTGTTGTAAACAAAGAGAAGGAAAAGAAAGCTGACTACGAAAGTCAACTTGCTGGTGTTCGTGAACGTATGAAAGAATTAAAGGAAAGTAAATAGAAGTGAAGTTTACTAATGTTGACCAAGTAATTAACAGAATATATTCTTTACCTAAGCTGCACCCTAAAAAATGATTTGAGCTACGTCAAAAGGATTTTAAAACAATTAAATAATCCTCAAGATAGTGTTAAGACAATTCATGTTACCGGGACGAATGGTAAGGGGTCGACATCCTATTATTTGAGTAATCTGTTACAAAAGGCCGGTCAAAAGACTGGCCTTTTTGTGTCACCTTATATTTATGAATTTAATGAAAGAATTCAATTAAATGGCAAGAATATAAGTAATAGGATTTAGTCGAAGTAGCTAACAAAATTGAAGCAGCTATAAAAGAACTGAAAAAAACTGATCCTGATTTTTCTTTAGTAACATTTGAATATGAAGTAGCTTTGCTTTCCAATTTTTTCTCAAAAAAATGTGATTATGCAGTAATTGAAGTCGGAATTGGAGGCGAGCATGATAAGACTAATGTGATTACACCAGAAGTAAGTATCATTACAACTATTGGTTTGGATCATGAGAAAATAATCGGACCAACTTTAGCAGATATTGCTAAGGAGAAAAGTGGCATAATCAAACAGAATAAACCAGTTGTGCTAGGTAATATTCCTCAAGATGTTTTAGATATTTTACTTGATAAAGCTCAAGCAGAAAACTCAAAATCATTTTTATTGGGAAGAGATTTTAAAATTAAATTATCTAAAACAGCTATTGAATATCAAGATTTAGAAAATAAGTATCAATTTTTGAAACGTCCTGTAGTAGAAGCATATGATATTGGGGTGGCAGTTCGGGCGGTTCAACTTTTTGAATTTACAGTTAAATAAACAAGAGATTGAAGCGTCGATTAATAAGACGCAAATTCCTGGTAGATATGATATTGTTCAGACTGCACCTAAAATTATTGTCGATGGAGCACACAATTTGCAGGCGATGACGAATCTTTTGCACTTGATTCGAAAAGAGAACCAAGGTCAAAATATATACTTCTTGGAATGATGAAAGACAAGGATTTGGGTCCAGTCACCAATTTATTCGAAGATGAAAAAGTTACCTTAACTCGGATAGATTATCCTAGAGCTGCGAGATTAGAAGATTTTCCTAAAGAAGCTCAGAAAAAATATAATTATGAAGAAAATTTCGAAGTAACTTATACTAACTTGAAGAATAAATTGAAGCCACATGATATCCTATTAGTGACTGGATCTTTTTATTTGGTTGGTGCAGTTTTGAATTACTGCAAAAGAGGTAAAAATGAAAGTTGAAAATATTGCTGAACCAATTGAAGGCATCATTTTTGATATGGATGGATTACTAGTTGATTCTGAAAAGCTATATTGGGATGCAAATATTGTTGCCGCTAAAGAAGCAAATTTAGACATTCCAGATGATAGTTATTTGAAGCTTGTTGGTTCTTCGGTTAAAGAGATGGAAGAATTTTATCATCAACATTTTAAGACTGAAGCAGATCGCGATAAGTTTATTAAAAGAACTGATGAGCTAGTTTGGGAGTGGACTGATCAAGGAAAACTGAAGCTTCAAGCAGGTGTACGAGATGCATTAGTAGAGTTTAAAGAAAAAAAATATCAAACTCGCAATTGCATCAAGTAATTATGATGAAGTAGTAGCTCATAATTTAGAAGTTCTAAAAAATAAAGGACTATTTTGATTTTTATCTAAGCTATAAAGATGTCGAAGCAGGAAAAAATAAAGGCTAAGCCTGCACCAGATATTTATTTGCTAGCAGCTCAAAAGATGCAACTGCCAAAAAGATAATTTGTTAGTATTTTAAAGATTCTAGCACAGGTGTTGCGTCTGCAAGTGCTGCAGGTTTAAAATGCGTAATGGTTCCAGATTTAAAGCAACCAACAGTTTTAGATAAAAAAGAATGCGACATTAATTTGCAAAGATTTTTACAGTTTTCTTAAAAAATCAAATAGTTTTTCGTAATAAATATCAAAGGAGTAATTGATATTTATGAAAAAAAGAAGAACTATTGCAAACTGATGTCGATCTAGTAAAAAAAAATTAGCTAGATCTTTGAAAGAAAAAAGATATTGTTACTTTTGATAGTTTATTTAAAAAGCTAGAAGAAGTAGGCATAAGTAGTTTTAAGGAAATGTGGCAGTATGCGGCTAGTCCCAAATGCGAAGATGAATTAGCAGTCGTACTGCAGCTCATGCTAGAGCGTATAAAGGCGTTAATAATAAAGAAATTGAGAGTTTCTATTCTAGTTCAGGTAGGATGCTACATAGCTGATAAGTTATGTGGCCGTCCGCAAGAAGAACTATATGGAATTTATCTTGATTCAAAGAATAAAATTATTGCTGAAAAGTTGATTTTTCAAGGAACAGTAAATAGAGCAGTTGCCCATCCACGAGATATCTTTCGCTGGGCAGTAATTTATAACAGTACGGCATTTTTGTAGCTCATAATCATCCAAGTGGGGATGAACAACCATCTCAGCATGACCTGCGATTTACTAAGAAATTAGTAGAGGCAAGTAAGTGTATGGGAATTGATTTTCTGGATCATTTTATTGTGACTGATAATACTTATTTAAGCTTTCGAGAGATGGAACTTCTTTAAGTCTTCCTTAAGTATGAGCAAATTTTCTTAAAGCAAATTTTTACATTAGATTTTCTATGCTATAATATCTAAGACTAAATAAAGATACGATTTAGGCTAAAATAATTAAAGAGATAAATTTAAGGAGAGATTTTGCGTGTTTGGATTAGGATCTAAAAATATTGGGATTGATTTGGGAACTGCCAACACACTCGTTTATATTGAAGGTAAAGGCATCGTTTTGCGTGAGCCTTCTGTTGTTGCTAAAAATACTCAAACGGGTGAAGTTATTGCTGTTGGTTCAGAAGCCAAAGAAATGATTGGTAGAACTCCTGGCTCAATTGTTGCTATTCGTCCGATGAAAGATGGAGTAATCGCTGATTACGATACAACTGCTGCAATGCTTAAATATTTCATGGAAAAGACTGTGGGTAATTCAAAGCCTGCTGCTATGATCTGTGTGCCTTCAGGTGTAACAGAAGTTGAAAAGAGAGCAGTTATTGACGCGGCTAGAGTTGCAGGTGCACGTGAAGCATACGTGATTGAAGAACCATTTGCAGCAGCTATTGGTGCTGGTCTTCCTGTTATGGATCCAACCGGCTCAATGGTAGTTGATATTGGTGGTGGAACTACTGATGTTGCAACTATTTCATTAGGTGGTATTGTATCCTCCTGTTCTACTAGAATGGCAGGAGATAAGTTCAATAGTGCAATTGCAACTTACATTCACCAAAACTACAATTTATTAATTGGTGAACGAACTGCTGAAACAATTAAGATTCAGATTGCTTCTGCTTCAGTTGAAAAGGCAAAAGAAATTGAATCAATGAATATCCGTGGTCGTGATCTTGTAACAGGATTGCCAAAATCAATTGATATTGAGGCAGTAGATGTTTCAAAGGCAATTCAAGAAGTAGTTCAAAATATTATTGTAGCGATTAAAGAAACTTTGGAAGAAACTTCTCCTGAAATCGCTGCAGATGTTATTGATCATGGTATTGTGTTAACAGGTGGTGGAGCTCTTCTAAAGAACTTACCAGAGGTTATTTCAGACGCTACTAAAGTTCCAGTCTTTATTGCTCAAGATCCACTTGATTGTGTTGCAATTGGTACCGGTGAATCTCTCAAAATATTGAAGTTATGCGTAAGAGACGTTAATTTGGAGACCGGCGTAAAAGCCGGTCTTTTTCTATTAACTTTTAAATTAGGAAGATAGTAGTAGATGAAAAAATTTCTCAAAAACAAAAAGTTATTGACAATTTTCGTACTAGTTATTTTAGTTTTAAGTATGTTGTCTATTTCCATCCGCTTACGTAATAAGAGAGAAACGCCATTCTTAGTTCAAAAAATTGGTAATGATACAGTTTCAATTGTTACAAGAGTAGTGAATTGGCCAATTAATTTGGTCTCTAATGGGGTGGCTAATGTCGAAGATTTATTCAATACTCAAGCTGAAAATGATCATTTGAAAAAACAAATTGATAACCTCGCTCAAACTAAGGCACGGAACAGCTCTTTGGAAGCAGAAAATACGCAATTAAAACAAGCTCTAAAATTAAAGAAAACTTTAACCGACTATACTATCATCAATGGGTCCGTAATTTCTCGTGCTGCTGATACTTGGTCAGATTTATTAGTTATTGATCAAGGGTCACGAGCTGGAGTTAAGAAAATATGCCAGTAATGTCTGGTAAAGGCGTAATCGGAAGAGTGGTTGAGGTAAATAGTACAACTTCTAAAGTTGAATTAATTACTACAACTGATAAGTCTACAAATAAGTTTGCTGTAGAAGCTGATGCAGCTAATGGTAAAAAGGTGCATGGTGTGATTTCTGTTGAAGGAAATAATCAATTAGCGTTTACACAAGTGGTTGATGGGCAGAAATTAAAGAAAGGTACTGAGTTTATACTAGTGGAATGGGTGGTTTATCACCAAAAAGGTCTTTTAATCGGAACAGTTACAAAGACAACACGAGATACTTTTGGCTTATCAGATGTTGTTGAAATTCAGCCGGCTGGTAACCTTAATGATCCATCGGTTGTATCTGTGATTAAAAGAAAGGTTGAAGAGTAATGGCAGAATTGCGTCGATGGTATGTTGCCATTGCCTTATTTATGGCGCTAATTTTGGATGGAGTATTAGCCTATAATTTACAAACTTTTATCTTTCATCGAGGCTTTTCTGGCAGTTGCTGGCTGACAGTTGTTGGGATTACTTTAATAGCCCTATGCGATGATAAAATGATGCCAATATCTGGCTTTGTTTGGGTTTAGGCCTTATTGCGGACCTTTACTATTTAGGCGTGATTGGTATCTATACAGTAGCATTTCCTTTAATTTGTTTTCTTATTCAACAGAGTGCACGTTTTCTTCCTGAAGTATTTTGGTTTCTGCTTGTTAATTTGTTTAGTTGTTTATCTCTCTGTGTGAGCTTTTATGTTTATCTAACATTAAATCTAGTAGGGATAATACAATTATCTTTTGCAAGTTTTTTAAATAGTATTTTACCTAATTTGCTATGGTGTTTTATCTTAGTTTTGTGTACTTATTGGTTTTGGATAAAACTTGCTGAAGAGTATCCATTTTAAAAAAGAATATTATTTTTAAACAAAAGGAGTCGCACGATTGCGACTCCTTTTTGCGTAAAATAATTAAAATTGAAAGACACCAGTTCCGATTAAGGCAGTAGCTACTACACCAAGAAGGGTAATCACTGCCATGAACCAGGCCATAACAATAGTTAATTTCTGAAATCCGGATTTTTTCTTACGTTTTCTCATAGCTGCCTCCTAAATTAATAATTCTAGTTTACCATGATTTTAATTATAATTTTATATTTAATTGAAATAGTTTAAAATAAACTTATTGGAGGTCTTTCATGAATTTTTTGCTTATCTTTTAGTCCCTTTATGTGGGATCGTCGTTGCAGCTTTTTAATGAAGTTATTTCCTAAGGCTCAATTTAGTGGTTATGATATTTTACCATTTTTTTCATTGCAGCTTGTCAGCTCTTGACGCAAGAAACTAAGCAACCGTCATTTTTGCCTTATGGCTTTTTATTATATTTTATTTTGGTAGTAATTGTTTCTGTTTATACCGCTGTCAAGAATAAAAATATTTCTGTTGCAAAAACTTTGGGTACATTGTGGCATTATCTCGCTGCTTCTTCCATTGTTTGGTATGTGGGTCTCTTAATTTTGCTGTTATTATAACGTTTTTCCCCACTTTTTCTATTAAAATCAAAGTGCTCTTATCCTTGTGATACGGGCATTTTGTTTTGGATAAAATTATGATTATCATAAAATAACAGAATATCTAAATAAAAAAGTGTAAAACTTGTGGTAGAAAGTGGGGAAGTGTGGTAAATTATTCATTGGAAAGGGGGCTAGACCATGTTCATGGGCGAGTATCATCATAATCTCGATAGTAAAGGGCGGCTCATTATACCGGCCAAATTTAGAGACGAGATTGGCGAGAAGATGGTATTTACTCGTGGAATGGAGGGCTGTATTTTTGGCTATCCAATCGAAGAATGGCAAAAATTGAGGCTAAGTTAGCCAAACTTCCACTGACAAAGAGAAGTGCACGTAAGTTTACGCGTCTTTTTCTACTCAGGTGCGATGGAGAGTGAGTTCGACAAGCAAGGACGTGTTAATCTGACCATGATACTGAAAGAGCATGCCGCACTCACTAAGGAATGTGTGATCGTTGGTGTTTCTAATCGAATTGAAATTTGGTCAGCAGAACGCTGGAATGATTTCTCAGAAGAAGCCAATGAGAACTATGACGATATCGCAGAAGACTTGGATGACATCGAGTTATAAAAATTATGAAATTCAAGCATAAAAGTGTGCTTTTTGCACGAAACAATAGACAATTTAAACCAAAAGATGATGGTCTTTATGTTGACGCAACTTTTGGTGGTGGCGGTCATGCCCGATATCTACTCAGTAAGTTGAATAGAGGAACAGTTATTGGATTTGATCAAGATGAATATGCAATTTCGATGGCAAAAGAAAGTTTTGCTGAGGAATTGAAACCAGGAAACTGAACCTAAATTAATACTGGTTCACGATAACTTCTGTCATTTGAAAGAAAATCTGGTAGAGCTGGGAATTTCAGATGGAATAGATGGTATATATTACGATCTTGGAGTTTCGTCTCCGCAGTTTGATCAACCTGAACGAGGTTTCTCTTATCGATTTGATGCTCGATTAGATATGAGGATGGATCAAAGCCAAGAGTTAGATGCCTATACAATTGTAAACACTTGGTCACAAAAGAACTAAGTGACATTTTGTATAAGTATGGAGATGAAAAGTTTTCTCGTCAGATTGCTAGAAAGATAGTAGATCGAAGAAGAGAAAACCGATTGTAACTACATTTGATTTGGTAGATGTAATTAAGGATGCAATTCCAGCATATGCAAGACGAAGTGGAGGGCATCCTGCTAAGAAGAGCTTTCAAGCAATTCGAGTTGCAGTTAACAATGAATTAGGTGTATTGCAAGAATCTCTTGAAGAAGCAATTAAGCTATTGAGACCGGGTGGTCGAATTAGTGTGATTACTTTCAGTCTCACGAAGATAAAATCGTCAAAAAGATCTTTAAAAAGTATTCTGAAGTCGAGATACCACGCGGAATGCCGATGGTTCCGGCTGACAGTAAACCAACATTGCGATTAATTAGTCGCAAACCTATCATGGCAAGTAGTGATGAATTAGAAGAAAATAACCGCTCACACAGTGCCAAGTTAAGGGTTGCAGAGAAATTATAGTTTTTAGTTAATATTTAAGGAGAAGAAGATGGCTGATAGCTCAGCAAGAAATTTAAATTATCAACAAAGTCAACAGCAGACTGAGCAGCCAAAGAAAGCAATTGTTCTTAATCCCAAAAGCGTTCCTTGGACAGCATTTGAAAAAAGTTTAGTCGTTCTAGGTTCACTTATTACATTAGGATTAATGATTTTATTGGTTTCAGCTAGCATTTCTGCTACTAGTGCCCAGCACCAGTTAGCAAATGTTGAGCAGACGATAATTTCTCAAAAGAGTCATAACACTGATCTTCGTCAGGAGATTGGTGAATTAACGTCAACTACTAGAATTAATAAAATTGCCCGTGATCAAGGCTTGCACTTGGTTGAGAGTAACATTAGGAATGTCCGTTAATGAAAAAGTTTAATAACTTAAATAGAAATAGATCCAAAGCCCACGGCTACCGCTTTACGGTGGGGGAGAATCCTCCAGCTAGTCTTGGCTTTGGTTTTTCTTGTATTTATAGGTAGATTTTTATATATAGGTATTTCTGAATCAGGTTGCTGGTGAGAATTTAAATAAGCGAGTAAATCAAATTTACCGGCGAAATGAAGTTCTAAAAGCAACGAGAGGAACAATTTATGATAAAAATGGTTTAACTCTTGCAGAAGATGCCCATGTTTTTACTGTATATGCAATTTTAGACAAGAGTTCAATTGATTATCATAATAAGCCAATGTATGTGACAAACAAACGTAAGACCGCACAAAAGTTGGCCGAGGTGCTTCCGTTAAGTGAAGAAAAAATATATTCATATTTGACGCCGAAGCATAAGGCTTTTCAGGTAGAATTTGGTTCTGCGGGTACTGGCTTAACATTGTCTCAAAAGAAAAAGATTGTGGCGATGAAGTTACCAGGAATTAAATTTGTCGAAACGCCATCTAGGCTTTATCCAAATGGTAATTTTGCTTCGCATATTATTGGCTTAGCTCAACCTCAAAAAAGTCAGGGAACAAGTAATTTAGTTGGTACTATGGGAATCGAGGCTTATTTTGACAAACAGTTAGCGGGTAAAGATGGTTATCGTGAAGCATTTGTGGATGCAGAAAATTATCAATTACCTAATGGTCAAAAGACAACTCGTGCAACTCAAGATGGCGATAATATTTACTTAACGCTTGATTCAAGACTCCAAAGTTATTTGGAAGTTTTAATGTCTCAAGTACAAGATAAATATAAGCCGAAGGCGCTAACAGCAGTTGTAGAAGATATCAAAACTGGTAAAATTTTGGCTGCTTCTCAGCGTCCTACTTTTAACCCTCAGACCAAACAAGGTTTAGATACTTCTTGGCGTAATATACTAGTTCAAGATTCTTATGAACCAGGTTCAGTTTTTAAGGTCTTGACTTATTCAAGTGCAATTGAAAGTGGAAATTACAACCCTAATGAGCAATATAAATCTGGTGCAGTTACTGTTCAAGGATCAACAATTCATGACTGGAATAATAGTGGTTGGGGAAGTATTCCATTTAGCCAAGCATTTCCAAGATCAAGTAATGTTGGGTTTGTAAAGCTTGAGCAAAAGATGGGAGCTAAGACATGGAAAGAGTATTTAAATAAATACAGAATTGGCAAAAAACAGGAGTAACCCTTCCTGGTGAAACAGCTGGAATTTTAAACTTTTCTACCCCATTAAACCAAGCAGTTACAGCATTTGGACAGGGTGTTAACGTTAATGCGATGCAAATGATGCAAGCATATAGCGCTTTAGCAAATAATGGACAAATGGTGAAGCCGCAATTTGTTGAGAAAATAGTTTCTCCTTCAGGAAAAGTAGTAGAAAAATTCCACCGTACAAAAGTTGGTGTCTAATTTATTCTGCTAAGACAGCAAAAAACTGTCTTAAAGGGAATGCAAGATGTCGTGAATGCATCTTATGGTACAGGGGCTGCTTATAAGATGCCAGGAAAGAGTATAGCTGTTAAAACTGGTACGGCTCAAATTGCTGGACCACATGGAGGATATTTAACAGGTGATAATAACTATATTTTCTCTGTAGTTGGTGTAACGCCTGCTAATAATCCACGCTATTGTGTTTATTTAACAATGAAGCAACCTCAAAAGATGTCTAAACCAGCAGAAACAATTCTTTCTTCCATTTTTAAGCCGATTATGAATCGTTTGATTTCTCTTTCAGATTCGACAGCAAAGGTTAACGAAAAAGTAACAGTTCCAGCTTTAACTGGTAAAAGTATTGAAAAGCGAAAGAAGAGGCTAACAACGCTGGAGTTTCAATTGAGATTATCGGAACTGGCAAAACAGTTAGTCGTCAATCAGTTAGTGCCGGGGTAAAACAAGGTACGGATGATAAGATTTTCTTATTTACCGGTGGTCAGTTATTTGCCCGAACATGGTCGGGTGGACAGAAGCTGAGGTTAATAGCTTTATGACAACAACTGATATTCCAATTACAATTAATGGAAAAGGGAAAGTTACAAAACAATCTATTGCATCTGGAAAAGTAATTGATAAAATAGTAAGTTATCAGTAAACTTGAAATAACAAAAAGTTAAAGGAGTAATACAAAATGCAGTTTTCTTTGATACCGTTCATTAGTAGTTTTGCTCTTACGGTTATCTTCTTACCGTTGTTTATTGGCTTTATGCGAATGAAACATGAAGGCCAAGTGATTAGAGATGAAGGGCCAAAATGGCATGAGAAAAATCTGGTACCCCAACTATGGGTGGAGTTGTCTTCATGCTTGCCAGTGTTATTTCCACCTTATGGGTTTTAATTTGGCAGAAAGATTTAAATAAGACTACTTGGATTTTAATTATCGCTTTTTTAGGCTATGGAATTATTGGTTTCTTAGATGATGGAATTAAGTTATATTTCAAACGTAATTTAGGATTAAAAGCTTGGCAGAAATTGTTAGGTCAAATTATCATTGCTGCTTTGATTATTGCCCTAGCATTTAGCGATCATTTTGCCTTTGAATTATATATTCCATTTGCAGGAATGGTAAGAAATTCTTTTTATTCAGTTTATTTGTACTTTTCTGGTTAGTTGGATTTTCAAATGCAGTTAATTTTTCCGACGGCTTAGATGGTTTAGCAACTGGTTTATCTATTATTGCTTACGCAACTTATGCCTGGATTGCCTACCAAGAAAGAAATTGGGTAATTGTTGCATTTACTTTAAGTGTAATTGGTGGTTTAGTTGGTTTCTTTATTTTTAACCACAAACCAGCTAAAATTTTCATGGGGGATGCAGGTTCCTTAGCTCTTGGCGGAGGATTAGCAACCTTATCAATTTTCCTTCATCGGCCATGGTCATTACTTTTTAATCGGAATTGTATTTGTTTTAGAAACACTCAGCGTTATTTTGCAAGTCATTTCTTTCCAAACTACTGGAAAAAGAATTTTCAAGATGACACCGATCCATCACCATTTTGAAATGCTTGGCTGGTCTGAATGGAAAGTTGATATTGTATTTTGGATTGTTGGTTTAATTGGAAGTATTATTTATTTAATTATCTGGGGTTAATTTTAAAATGAAAAAAATAAAAACATATGAAAATAAAAAATATTTTAATTTTAGGTTTAGGAAAGAGTGGCTTTTCAGTAGCTAAACTTCTTTTAAAGCTAGGTGCTAAACTTACCTTTAAATGATAAAAGGACTTATCTAATGATGACCGCGCAGCCGAATTAGATAAATTAGGTGTTCGAGTTATTTCGGGACATCATCCAGTAGAGATTTTTGATAAGGAAAAATTCGACTATCTTGTTAAAAACCCCGGCATTCCTTATGAAAATCCAATGGTTGAAAAAAGCGCTAAAACTAAACATTCCAGTTATCACTGAACCAGAGATTGCACTTAATGTAAGTGAAGCTCCATATGTTTGTGTTACTGGTTCAAATGGTAAAACGACTACTGTCATGCTCACACAAAGGATTATGGATCATCATTTATCTAAAAATGGTGGCCACGCTTATGCAGTTGGTAATATTGGTGTGCCAATTTCAGAAGTTGTCGAAAAAGCTACAAATAAAGATTTACTTGTAGTAGAAATGTCTAGCTTCCAATTGCTTGGTGTAACAGATATTAAGCCTAAAGTAGCAGCAATTGTAGATATTTACAACAATGTTCATCTTGATTACCATAAGACCTTTGATAATTATGTTGAAGCTAAACTAAGAATTACTCAATCACAAGATCAAAACGATTATTTTATTGCTAACTTTGATCAAAAGAATATTTTAGACAGAGAATTAAAAGAAAACTAAAAGCTAAAGTCCAAACATTTTCTGAAACAGATAAGACAGCAGATTATTTTATTGGTGATGAATATCTTGAAAGTAAAGATGATCATCAAATTATGAAGATCAGCGATATTAAGATCCCAGGTATTCATAACCAACAAAATTGCCTAGTAGCAATTGCTATTTCTAAATTGATGGGTGCAGACGATAGTGATATTCAATATGCATTAAGTACTTTTACTGGTGCTACACACCGTCTGCAATATGTAATGACTTACAATGATCGTAAGATTTATAATGATTCAAAATCAACTAATATTGAAGCAGCTACAGTAGCTATTCCTTCGTTTAAAGAACCAGAAGTTTTAATTGCTGGTGGATTAGATCGTGGCTTTATGTTTGATTCTCTTGTCCCACTATTTAAAAAACATGTAAAATCAATTGTGCTTTATGGTGAAACTAAATATCTTTTAGCTGATGCTGCTCGTAAAGCTGGCATTAAAGATATTGTTATTGTTAATACTTTACAAGAAGCTGTTCCACGTGCATATGAACTGAGTGAAGCAGGAGATGTTATTTTGTTCTCACCAGCATGTGCTTCTTGGGATCAATTTAATACTTTTGAAGAACGTGGAGACTTTTTTGTAAAATTTATTAAGGAATTAAAGACTAAGTAAAATGAGAGTAATTTTTCTGGTGGCGGAACTGGTGGCCACATTTATCCAATTATGGCGTTAATCGAGCGTTTGAAAGAACGTAAGTTAGTTACAAACGATGAGATCTTATTTGTCGGAACTGATCGTGGATTAGAGTCTAAGATCGTTCCCGCAGCTGGAGTTCCTTTTAGAACATTAAAAATCAAAGGATTTGATCGTAAACATCCTTTAAAGAACTTTTGAGACAATTGAGCTCTTCATTAAAGCTACTAAAGAAGCCAAACAAATTATCAAGGATTTCAAACCTGATGTAGTAGTCGGAACTGGTGGGTACGTTTCAGGTGCGATTGTTTATGAAGCAGCCAAAATGCATGTACCAACAATTATTCATGAATCTAATTCTGTTGTTGGATTAGCTAATAAATTCTTAGCGCATTATGTCGATAAAATTTGTTACACATTTGATGATGCTGCAAAGCAGTTTTCAGAAAAAAAGAAACTTGTTAAAACAGGAAATCCACGCTCTCAGCAAGTTCTGGGACTAAAACAAAGAAAACGTTGATATTGCTAAAAAGTGGGACTTAAATCCTAACATGCCAACTGTTCTGATCTTTGGTGGTTCTCGTGGCGCTTTGGCAATTAATCAAATCGTTGAAAAATCTCTTCCAGAACTTGAAACAAAGCCATATCAAGTTATTTGGGCTACTGGGCAACTATATTATGGTGACGTCAAAAAGAAATTGGCTGGCAAGAAAATTAGCTCAAACGTGAAAATTGTACCTTATATTGATAATATGCCAGGTTTATTACCACAAATGACTTGTGTTGTAGCAAGATCAGGTGCAACTAGTTTGGCCGAATTTACTGCACTTGAGTTCCTGTAATTTTGATTCCTAGTCCTAATGTAACTCATAATCATCAAATGAAGAATGCGATGGATATGGAAAAGCAGGCGCTGCTCTAGTGATTGCAGAAGATGATTTGAATCCAAATAATTTTGTATCGTCGATTGATCATATTCTGCTGGATACAAATTATGCTAAACAGATGAGTGAAGCATCAAAGAGATTAGGTGTACCGGATGCATCCGATCAAGTAATTTCAGTAATGGAAGGTTTAATTAAAAACAAATAATGAAAGGAAGTGAGGTATGTGACCAAAAAGAAAGATAAAATAACCAAGAAAGATCCTAAAAAAAGAATTATCGGGATGGATTGATTATAAAAATAAAGTTAATAATAATGAGAAAAACGGGTCTCTGCCTCACTAACTAAATTGCAGGCTGAACGACGACATGCTTTGTTAAACGCTTGGGATTTATAATTTTTTTTCATTATGCTGTATTTTGGCCTTGGGCTATTATGTATCTCCAAAAGCTAATGTAGCAAGTGTTCAGGGTGAAGGGTGCACCCTGAGTTAAATAGTAAGCAGGTAGTTAAAACTGCAAATATTTCTCCTGGAAATAAGATTGTATTTTGTTTACTAAAAGGAAAAGAATACAGTAAGCAATTGTCGGATGCTTTTCCTGAAATAGAAAAAGTACAGGTGAGTGTACAGAATACTAATCATTTAATTCTAACTATTAAAGAACGTCCAATTATTGGTTATATCCATGAAGGGATAGGTTATCGAAAAATTTTGGCTACAGGAAAAGTGGGTAGTCAGGTGATTGATAAAAACAAAATTGATAAAAATAAACCTTTATTTATTGGATATAATCAGAAAGTTTCTCTTAGCGAAGATATTAAGGTTTATGCCAGTCTCCCACAACATATTCGCGATCAGGTAAAGATGCTGAGTGGTGAAACGCGCAGACCGACACAGATCGTTTTAGTAATGAAAGATAATAATATAGTTATTGGAAATCTTTCAACAATTAAAAGCAAGATACAGTACTATGACAAAATCAAGAGTCAGCTTAAAGAACCGTCAGTAATTGACTTTGAAATTGGCGCTTATAGCAGGCCGCTAACACAAGCAGAAAAAGTAAAATTAGGGCTGACTTGAGATTAGTGAGAATGTAAGCCATATGTTAAAATTTATTGTATAGTTATGTTTTGGGGGCATTACCTTGGATAAAACTGATTTACTTGTAGGCTTGGATATAGGAACAACAAGCGTAAAAAGCAGTTGTCGCAGACACTGCATCAAATGAAATGCAAATTATTGGTGCCGCAAATGGACCTACCAAAGGAATGCGGCATGGAAAAATAGTTGATATTGATCAAACTGCTGAAAGTATCAGTGCTGTTTTAAAGAAAGTAGCACAAAAGACAAATTCTAAAATTTATCGAGTAGTGACTGGAATTCCAGTAGGCTTATTACAATTGGAGAATGCAGTCGGATTAATTAATATTGAAGAAAATGGTAGAGAAGTTACAGATAACGATGTAAAACGTGTTTTAGTAACTGCGATCGATACTGCTTTAAAAGATGGTAGAGAAGCAATTGCTTTTTTACCTAATAAATTTTTAATTGATGGAAAACGGATGTGGACGATCCAAGAAAAATGATCGCGCATTCTCTCGAAGTTCATGGCATATTATTAACTGCGCCTAGTGCCGACCTGCACAATATTCGCAAAGCTATTGAAAAGAGCAGGGTATCAAAATAACTTCTTTGTTCCTACACCATTAGCAATTGCAAGTGTGGCTCTTGATGAAGGCGAGAGAACATTTGGAACAATTATTCTCGATTTAGGTGGAGGTTCAACGACAGCCACTGTAATTCACGAAAATAAGATTAAGTACGCGACAATTGATTTAGAAGGTGGAATTGATATCACCAATGATATCTCAGTTGTCCTGAATACATCTAAAAAGAAGCTGAAAAGATCAAATTGCAATTTGGATATGCTGATCCAAGTTTAACTTCTAGTGACAATCAATTTCCAGTTAATGTGGTAGGCGAGAATGCTCCTAAGATGATTGATGAAGAGTATTTGAGTGAAATAATCAATGCTCGTCTTGATCAAACCTTTAGTCGAATTGGAAAGGGACTAAAGTCTCATGATGCATTTAGCCTGCCGGGCGGTGTTGTGATTACGGGTGGAAGTAGTGCACTTCAAGGAATTGACGATATTGTAAAAGACGATTTTGGCGTTAAAGCTCGAATTTTTCAACCTGACCAAATGGGACTACGGAATCAATGTATGCAGCAGGCTATGGAGTAGTAAATTATGCTTATAGCTTGGCAGATATTGACTATTTAGTTAACAGCGTTATTTATGGAAATCAGGTTTTTACACCTGTTTCTAATCAATCTTCGTCTCAAGAAAATATGAAATTTTCAAAAGACGTCCAACTCCTAGTGAAATGGAGCAGAAAGAAGATTATAATAAGACTAGTGCTACATCAACGGTCTCTACGTCTGAAAGAGAATGATGATAATAAGAATAATAAAAAAGGAATCAAAGAATTCTTTAAGAAATTTTTTTGATTAATAATAAGGTGGTTTAGTAAATGGATTTTTACTTTCGATTCTGATGACAACAAAAATGCAGTCATTAAAAGTAATCGGTGTTGGCGGTGCCGGTGGTAACGCCGTTAACCAATGATTGATGAAGGAGTACAAAGGTGTTTCTTTTATTTGCTGCAAATACTGATGTACAAGCTCTTAATAGCAATAAAGAAAAACAAGATTCAGCTTGGACCTAAACTTACTCGTGGTTTAGGTGCGGGTTCTCATCCAGAAGTTGGTCAAAAGCTGCCGAGGAGAGTCAACAGACAATTGAAGACTCACTTAAAGGTGCAGATATGATCTTTATTACCGCTGGTATGGGTGGTGGTACTGGTACTGGTGCTGCCTCCAGTAATTGCTAAGATCGCACGTGAAACTGGCGCTTTAACTGTTGGAGTAGTTACTCGTCCATTCACTTTTGAAGGACCAAAAGCGTTCAAAAATGCGG
>VOFH01002780.1_pt1 | contig 36150 bp, 70 predicted proteins | sample 5384091 | NCBI WGS metagenome assembly VOFH01 (sample SAMN12384727, study PRJNA508395) | human gut metagenome | isolation source: healthy gut G | host: Homo sapiens
TTTTGGTAGAATTATGACGTTATTAGGAGGATATGCAGCATGAAAACTACATTTATGGCCAATCCGGAACACAATCGAACGGAAATGGTTGTTGACGCTGAAGGTAAAACTTTAGGACGCCTTGCTGCCGAAGTTGCAAAAGTTCTTCGGGGCAAAAAATAAACCAACTTTCACACCACACGTAGACACTGGTGACCATGTGATCGTTGTAAACGCAGAAAAATTCGCGTAACTGGTAAAAAAATGGAACAAAAAGGAATACTTCCGTCACTCTGGTTACCCAGGTGGTTCCCGTTTCACTAAATTGTCCATGATGCTTGAAAAACAACCTGAACGTGTTGTTGAAATGGCAGTTCGTGGTATGCTTCCAAAAAATAAATTGGGTGCACAACAATACCGTAAATTAAACGTATACGCTGGTCCTGAGCATCCACATGCAGCTCAAAAACCAGAAGTATTAGAAATTTCCGTACGATAATCTAGAGGAGGAACATATAATGGCAGTAGCACAGTACTACGGCACTGGCCGTGAAAGACATCCGTTGCTAGAGTTCGTCTGGTTCCGGGCACGGGTAAAATCACTGTTAACAAACGTGAACTTAATGAATATTTCGGTCGCCAAACTTTGGAATTGATCGTAAAACAACCTTTGAACTTGACTAACACAGTTGAACAATACGATGTAATCGCAACTGTAGCTGGTGGCGGTCCTTCTGGTCAAGCTGGTGCAATTCGTCACGGTATCTCCCGTGCGTTATTGGACGTAGATGGCGAACTTCGTCAATCTTTGAAAAAGCTGGCTTCTTGACTCGTGACCCACGTATGAAAGAACGTAAAAAATACGGTCTTAAGAAAGCCGTAAAGCATCACAATTTAGTAAACGTTAAAACTTATTTACATCTATTAAAAGCATTTCGTATCAAAAATACGGAATGCTTTTTTTCTGTTTACCCAAAATTTTTGTAATTTGGTGATACTTGAAATTGATATAAATGGTCTGGCAACCACAACATTATCGAAAAGAGAGGTTCATGTCAGTAAATTTGGTCAAAAATAATAATTATTCTTTGTAATTCTTTTGAAATATCATGTATTTTATAAGCAGTTACTAATATAATTCGAACCGATGTGGCTCTATATATTGAGTTACATCGGTTTTTGCTTTCATAAAAAAGCAAAAGTGTATATAATAGTACTATTATAATAGTTTTAGGAGGTCATTATTACATGGCTCAAGATACAATTAAATGTTATGACGGTCCTAGTGATGTAGTCCAAGCATTGGCGGAGGATTTTATTGATTTTACTAATGATGAAATTAGCCGTACTGAAACGTGCATCGTTGGTATTACTGGGGGTACTGTTATAAATGGTTTGTTAGAATTGCTTAACTCTCCTGAATATATTGAGCGCCTTAATTGGGAACGTATATTCTTCTTGTGGACTGATGAGCGTTTCTTGCCACAAACGCATGAGGATAATTACTTCAATCGCGTAAAACCTCATTTGCTATGCAAGGCAAAGGGGGCTGCTCATTTCTTGCCAATTAATACGGATTCTAAAACCGTACATGAAGCGGCTGAAGAATATGAAAAGAGGTTCGCAATGTCCTCAAGGCGTGTAAGAAATCTGGTCTTGATTTAGCGTTGCTCGATTCAGGCGAGGATGGTCATACGGCAGGATTATTTGCAGGCTCTCACGCACTGCGTGTAGCTGATCAAGATGTAGTGGCCGTTGAGGATGGCAAGGTGTGGGAACGCATTTCCATGACATTTTCTTTCCTAGCAAAATCTGATGCTGTCTGGTTTACTGTGACTGGTGAAAGCAAGCGAACTGCATTGACAAAGGTATTATACCAACGCGAAGATTACGAGGATTTAACGTGGGAAAAACGCATTGGCCGTACCTTGCCTGGTGCTGTACTTTCACAAGAACCTATGACATGGTATGTGGACAAAGATGCGTATAATGATGTACACTGATTGATGTAGTATTAAGTAAATATAAAGGAGATACATATGGGATCTATAGGAACACCTGAATTAATAGTTATATTAGTGATCGCTTTAGTTATCTTCGGACCTGGTAAGTTGCCTGAAGTAGGTAAAGCTATTGGTAAGGGCATCAATGAATTTAAAGATGCTATTTCCGGCCCAAAAAAAGCTGTTGATGAAACGAAAGAAGCCGTTAAAAAGGCGACTACTATCGACGTAACAGCAGGGGCTAAAAACGACGATAAACATAAAGAATCTAATGATTAATAGGAGGTATCACTATGTGTAAAGATTGTGGTTGTGGTGAAGATAATGGCGTTGTAACAAAAGGTATTTACTGTACCTGGTATGATGTGCAATAACTGTAAAGAAACGGTTGAAGGTGCATCCCTTGGTTTACCTGGTGTTTTGAGCGCAGAGGTAAATTTGCCAGAGAAAACAGCGACTGTTTCTTTTGATCCAGAAAAAGCATCTGTTGAAGTTATTACAAAAGCTATTGAACGTACAGGCTTTGAAGTAGAAAGCGTTGCAGATGGTGTACAAGAACATAGTCATGGTTTACTAGGAACATTGAAACGTTTCTTCAAATAATCGAACCCATAGGGCTGTATTGAAACACTGTTTCGATGCAGCCTTTTTTCATAAAGAGGTAATAAAATGATACGCAAGTTTGATGCTAAAAATTTCAAAAAGTGGGATGGCGTAGATACCTTGGTATATAAACAAGATGGTAGCCCTTTTAAAGATGTAACACGTCAAGTTTTATACGATGGGGCCTTTGATATTCCATGCCAATTCCGCTATTTTGAATGCTTGCCAGGTGGGTATTCTACGCTTGAATATCATGAACATACACATATGGTTATGATATTCCGTGGGAAGGGGCAAGTCTTATTAGGCGATGAAATCCATGATGTAGAAGCTGGTGATTTTATTGAAATTCCAGGTAAAACGATACATCAATTCCGGGCTAATAAAGGAGATTATATCGGGTTCCTTTGCTTGTTAACCAAGATCGGGACAAAGGTAAAATTATTAACCCCTGAAGAGATGGATACATTGCGCTCTAATCCAAAGATTAAAGAATTTTGGAAAGTTGCTAATTTATATGGCGGTTATGTGTGATGACCGCCATATTTTTTTATAATCAACAGTAACTGTTGATAAGTTTGATAGGGAGGTTCTATGAATACCCTTTACACGCGCCGCACTGACGGTTTTGGTAGGACTTGTAATTTGGTTCTTGCCTCACACAGAGGCGATTAAGCCTGAAGGATGGCATTTATTAGCTATCTTTACGGCTACAATTGTAGGTTTTATTTTACGACCTTGGCCAACAGGTATTATGGCACTCTTTGGTATTGTTGCTTGCTGTAGCAACAAATTCTATTACCATGGTGCAAGCTTTAGGTGGTTATGCTGAAGCCAATGTATGGCTTATCGTAGCAGCTGTATTCTTTTTCTAGAGGCATTATTAATTCTGGCCTTGGTAAGCGTATCGCGTATACTTTGATTCGTCCTTTGGTACTAGTTCCTTAAAGTTAGCTTATGCATTGGCTTGTACGGATCTTGATTATTTCTCCTGCCACGCCATCTAATACGGCTCGTGGAGGCGGTATTATTTTCCCAATTGTACAAAAACGTTTCGTTAGCCTTTGATTCTGAGCCAAATGGTAGTACGGCACGTCGTATTGGGGCATACTTGATGACAACGGCTCATACGATCAAAACACCATTACTGTAACAATCTTCTTAACTGCTTGTAGTGGTAACTTATTGATTACATCCTTAGGTGCAAAATTATTTGGCTATGATATTTCTTGGTGGGAATGGTTCCAAGCAGGTGTAATCCCTGGTGTAATTTGTATGATTTTGATGCCTTGGTTTATTTATAAAATCTATCCGCCTGAAATCAAGGAAACACCTCAAGCAGCGGTAATGGCCCAAAAGAGCTAGATATACTAGGGTCCTATTACAAAGGCTGAAATTTCAGTGGCTATTATTTTTGTACTTTGTATTTTGTTGTGGTCCACAGCGATTTGGACGAAGTTACATCCTACTGTAGTTGCTATGATGGGCGTTCTTGCTTGTGTAGTTGTGACTGGATCCCTTACATGGGAAGATATTCTAGGTGAACGCACAGGTTGGGATATTCTAATCTGGATGGGTACCCTCGTTGGTATGGCTGGTTTACTTGGTAAACTCGGTGTTGTTGCAGTATTTGCTGATTTTGTAAGTCAACATCTTGTAGGTATTGATTGGTTCTGGGCATCCTTCATTATCTCTGCAACCTTTGTATACTCTCAATATTTCTTTTTTGCCAGTGGTACGGCGCGTATTACAGCGTTATTCTCCGCCTTTGCAGCTATCTTGGTAGCGATGGGCGCACCAATTCCATTTACCATCTTGCTCTTTGGTTTGATGAACAGCCCTGGCTGTACATTAACACATTATAGTTCTGGTGTAACACCAATCTTCTTTGGTGCTGGTTATGTACCACAAGGAACGTGGTGGCGTGTAGGCCTTGCTATTTCTATGGTTAGCTTCTTATTCACTTCTGGGGTGGTACCCTCGGTATGTGGCTATTCGGTATTTTATAATATTCAAAAATCCCTCACAGTAGTGGGGGATTTTTTGTTTGCGCTATATCTGTTTAGTAGTTTGTTATCGTTTTATTTTCTATGTGTATTAGATAGGCAGTGTGTTATTGTTATTGCTATAGTTTTTATATATGGTAAACTTTAAAATTTATATGATAAATCTATAGAATATTTATTGCACGACATTATATAAAAATGTTATTATTATTTTATGATTACAGATTACTTTAGGAGGAAACATGTTGGGTTTAGTCATTAGCTTGTTGATTATCGCGCTCGTCGTGATTATTAAAGACATTCGAATTATGAACAACAACTTAACACGTTTTTGTCTTAAAGGTTCCACGAATGGTTTAATATACAATCAATAAGATTTGACTATACGGTTTGTTTCTTATGTGTATTTATTCCAAGGGATACATAGGTCGTTTATGTACATAGGAATTCTGTAAACAAAAGGAATATCATTTGTAAACTTTTAAGACGATTCATAAGAATCGTCTTTTTTTTAAGTTGAAAAGTGTCCAAGTGGATGCTTTCAAGAAAAGTGAGGAGATTAACATGAGTTGTAGAAGTGACAATTTAAAAACAGGCGTAGCACGTGCACCATTACAGATCTTTGCTAAAAGCTCTTGGTTTTGTTGATGAAGAAATGGGCAGACCAGTCATTGGTATTGCGAACTCTTTCAACGAAATTATCCCTGGTCACGTGGGCTTGAAAATATTGTACAAGCCGTAAAGACGGCATTCGCAACGCAGGTGGTGTGCCAATCGAGTTCAATACAATTGGTATTTGTGATTTTGGCGATGAACCACATCGGTATGAAATACTCCTTGGTAACTCGTAATATCATCGCTGATTCCATCGAAGCAACAGCTATGGCAACACCATTTGATGCTATGGTATTCATTCCAAACTGCGATAAAGTAGTACCTGGTATGTTGATAGCTGCAGCTCGTCTAAACATTCCATCCGTATTCGTATCCGGTGGTGCTATGCTTGCAGGCGTACACAATGGCAAAAAAAATCGGTTTGTCTGATGTATTCGAAGCAGTAGGTAAACATCAAACTGGTGAAATGGATGATGCTGAGTTATCTGAAATCGAAAATACCGCATGTCCTACATGTGGTTCTTGCTCTGGTATGTACACAGCTAATACAATGAACTGCTTAACAGAAGCTCTTGGTATGGGCCTTCCTGGTAATGGTACAATTCCAGCAGTATATTCTGAACGTTTACGTCTTGCTAAAATTAGCAGGTATGCAAGCAGTAGAGGTATTGAAAGCAAACCTTCGTCCTAAAGACATTATGACACGCGAAGCCTTTGAAAAATGCAGTAGCTCTAGATATGGCTTTGGGAGGTTCCTCTAATACAGCACTTCATTTGCCAGCTATTGCTCACGAAGCAGGTGTACCATTGTCCTTGGACGACTTTGATCGCATTGCACAAAACACACCTCAATTATCTAAACTTTCTCCATCTGGTAAATACTTCATCGAAGACTTGTATGCTGCAGGCGGCGTATCTGCTGTGTTGAAACGTTTAGCAGAAAATGGTCGTTTGCATACAGATTGCAAAACTGTAGCTCTTAAAACACAAGGTGAAATTGCAGAGGTTGCTCATGTTGTGGATGAAGATGTTATCCATCCATGGAATAATCCTGTTCATGAAACAGGTGGTATTGCCGTTCTTAAAGGTAACCTTGCTGTAGACGGTTCCGTTGTAAAAGCAGGTGCCGTAGATGAAGATATGCTTGTTCACTCTGGTCCAGCAAAAAGGTATTCAACAGCGAAGAAGAAGCTGTTGAAGCTATTACAGGCGGTAAAATCGTAAAAAGGTGATGTGGTAGTTATCCGTTACGAAGGTCCTAAAGGTGGCCCCTGGCATGCGTGAAATGTTAACACCAACATCCATGATTGCTGGGATGGGTCTTGATAAAGACGTAGCATTGTTGACTGACGGTCGTTTCTCTGGTGCTACACGTGGTGCATCCATTGGTCACGTATCTCCAGAAGCAGCAGCAGGTGGCACAATCGCCGTTGTTGAAGATGGTGATATCATCAACATCGATATTCCAAACGGCAAATTGGAATTAGCTGTATCTGATGAAGAAATCGCTCGTCGTAAAGCAGCATTGAAACCATTCAAATCCAATGTAACTGGATATCTTAAAAAATACGCTCTTCATGTATCCTCTGCAGCACAAGGTGCTATCGAAGTATTTGAAGACTAATAGTAGATTTTCATTAATACTAACTAGAGGAGATAGAGTACATGCATAAGTTGTATGATTTTATGGAGGCTCGTGAGCGATTAAGCACAATCACGGTGAAAAACAAAATTGCTTCACAGTGATGTGTTCTCCGATGAAAGTGGCAATGATGTATATATCAAGCCAGAAAACTTGCAAATAACAGGTTCCTTTAAGGTTCGTGGTGCCTATAATAAAATTGCAAAATTAACAGAAGAAGAAAAGGCGCGCGGCGTTATTGCCGCGTCTGCCGGTAACCATGCGCAAGGTGTGGCCCTTGCTGCAAAACGTCTAGGCATTAAAGCGACAATCGTTATGCCAAAACATACACCTCTCATCAAGGTGAATGCTACAAAACAATATGGTGCTGAAGTCGTTCTACATGGTGAGATTTATGATGAAGCTTACCAAAAAGCGATGGAATTACAACAAGAGCACGGATATGTGTTCGTTCATCCTTTTGATGACGAAGATGTTATCGAAGGGCAAGGTACAATTGCATTAGAAGTTCTTGAGGAATTGCCTGATGCGGATGTATTGCTAGTTCCTGTTGGTGGTGGCGGTATTGTTTCTGGTATCGCAGCTGCTGCGAAATTAAAAAATCCTAGCATTAAAATTATTGGTGTAGAACCTGAAGGTGCAGCTAGTGCAATAGCTGCGTTAAAAGAAAATCATCCTGTACCACTTAGTGAGGTGGCAACTATCGCAGATGGTACAGCAGTACGTCAAATCGGCGAAACTACATTAAAATATATTAAAAAATATGTAGATGAAATTGTTACTGTTTCTGACTATGAATTGATGGAAGCATTTTTATTGCTTGTAGAAAAACATAAGTTAGTAGCAGAAAACTCTGGTATTTTACCATTAGCGGGTCTAAAAAAATTAGACTGTAAAGGCAAAAAGGCAGTAGCCATTGTTAGTGGTGGTAATATCGACGTACTTACGATTTCTTCTATGATTAATAAAGGTCTCGTATTGCGTGGTCGTATCTTCACTTTCTCTGTCAACCTTCCAGATAAACCAGGTCAATTGGTTGCTGTATCTCAAATGCTTGCAGATGCGGATGCAAACGTTATTAAACTGATCATAATCAGTTTAAAAACCTTGACCGCTTCCATGAAGTGGAATTGCAAGTGACTGTAGAAACAAATGGTGAAGAACACATCAAACACATTATTGATACTTTCAAAAATAATGGTTACATTATTAAACGATTAAATTCCAGCGAGATTTTATCTGAATAGCTGGTCGAAAGGGTTCCTATGAGCGCAGAAACAATCAATGGGGCACGCATTGTCCTTGAAACATTGCATCGCCTTGGTGTAACCGACATGTTCGGTTATCCAGGCGGCGCGGTAATTCCAATTTATGATGAAATTTATAGCTTCCCTGAAATTAAACATTATTTTGTTCGTCATGAACAAGGTGCAGCCCATGCAGCAGATGGTTATGCACGCGTATCTGGAAAAGTAGGCGTATGCCTTGCTACGTCCGGTCCTGGTGCAACTAATCTTGTTACAGGTATTATGACTGCTTACATGGATTCTGTACCTATGGTGGCCATTACTGGTCAGGTTGGTCGTCCGTTTATTGGTAAGGATTCCTTCCAAGAAGCAGATATCCAAGGTATTACCATGCCGATTACAAAAACATAACTACCTTGTTCAAGATATTCGCGATTTACCTCGCATCATTAAAGAAGCGTATTTTATTGCTAGTACAGGTCGTCCAGGGCCAGTTCTTATTGATATTCCAAAGGATGTTCAAACAGAAAAAATATCCATGACAGAATACAATAAATTATATGAAGTACCTATCCATCTTGAAGGTTATGATCCAACCTATAAAAGGTCATCAAGGGCAAATTAAGAAAGCGGCTACACTCATTAAAAAATGCGAAACGTCCGCTCATCATTGCCGGTGCCGGTGTATTAAAATCTGGCGCTATGGATGAGTTAAAGGAATTGGCAGAAAAGGCTCAAATTCCTGTAACAAATACATTAGTTGGCCTTGGTGGTTTCCCAGGTAACCATGAAGCTTGCTCTTGGTATGGTGGGGATGCATGGCTCTGTAGCAGCTAATAATAGTACAGAAGAAGCAGACCTTGTTATTGCGGCCGGTATTCGTTTCCACGACCGCATTACAGGTCATCCAGATTTCTTCTGTAAAAAGCTAAAATCATACATATCGATATCGACCCAGCAGAAATTGATAAAAACGTTACTATTAACGTACCAATTGTAGGTGACTTGAAGCGAGTTTTATCTGAACTTAATACGCTTGTAGAACCTACAACTCATGAAGCGTGGATTGCACAAATTCGTGAATGGCAAGCGGAATATCCTATGGTAATTCCTGAATCTAAAGATGGTGTATTACATCCACAATACGTATTATCTGAACTTAACAAGATTGCCAAAGAGGATGCAGTTATTGTAACTGACGTAGGTCAACATCAAATGTGGGCGGCTCAATTCTTAACTCATAAAAAACCTCATACCATTGTTACCTCTGGTGGTGCAGGTACCATGGGCTATGGTTTACCAGCTGCTATTGGGGCTCAAGTGGGGCTCCAAATAAAACAAGTTATCCTTGTTGTTGGTGATGGTGGATTCCAAATGACCTTCGAAGAGCTCATGATGGTTCGCCAATATAATTTACCAATTAAGATTGTTATCATTAATAATGGTTACCTTGGCATGGTTCGTCAATGGCAACAAATCTTTAATGACCGCCGTTATTCCTATGTAGATTTGGAAGCGAGTCCAGACTTCTTAAAATTGGCAGATGCCTTTGATTTGAAAGCCGCTCGTATCGATAATGTAGAGGATTTCAATAAAGAATTTAAATCTTTCATTACATCTGATGAAAGTATCATCTTGGATTGCCGTGTAGCAAGAGAAGATAATGTATTGCCGATGATTCCAGCTGGCGGTACCGTAAGTGGTATGATGGGCAAGAAAGGGGTGCTATAATGGCGAGAGAACATCAAGTCTTAGTAATTGCAAAAATACAGCAGGCATTGGTGCACGTATATTGGCACTCTTTAACCGTCGTGGTTTTAATGTTACAAAGATGACATCTGGTATTACAAATACACCAGGCTACGCTCGTATTACCCTCACCGTTGAGGCAGATGATCGCATCTTAGACCAAATTCAAAAACAAATTTACAAGCTCATTGATGTTGTAAAGGTTAAAGTTTTTGAAGATCATGATGTGGTATGCCGTGAGTTAATGCTTATCAAGGTAAAAGCAACTGCTGCAACACGCTCTCAAATTGTACAAATTGCCGATGTATATCGTGGCAATGTGCTCGATATTTCTCCTACTTCTATGATTATTGAAGTAATTGGTAGCGTAGAAAAATTACGCGGTTTCATTCAAATTATGGAAACGTATGGTGTCCTTGAAATTGCCAAAACTGGCATTACCGCAATGAGCCGTGGAGAAAAGATTTAGGAGATGGTTGTGTGAGTAGTGAATTACTCCATTATGAAGACGTCAAGTTTCGTCGTGAAGGTCGCGAAATTTTAAAAGGCATTAATTGGCATGTTGAAGAAGGGAGAATTGGGCCTTATTAGGTCTCAATGGGGCTGGTAAATCGACGATGCTCAGCATGATTCCAGCTTACCAAATTCCTACAACAGGACTATTACGCGTATTTGGTCATGAATTTGGCAAATATGCATGGCCTCAAAGATCAAGGCCCGATTAGGCTTTGTTAGTTCGGCGCTTGGACAATTCCAGTCTACACTGGATAAACAAGTCGTAGAAGATGTTGTTATTTCTGGTGCTTTTAATAGTATTGGTATTTATCAACAGGTAGAGCCTGAAGTACGTGAACGAGGACTACGATTATTGTCTGAGTTTGGTTTGTCCTATTTGGAAGGCCATAGATTTCATACACTATCTGCTGGTGAACAGCGCCGTGTTTTACTAGCACGGGCTATTATGGCTAATCCAGATTTACTCATTTTAGATGAGCCTTGTTCTGACTTGATTTGCCTGCTCGTGAGCAATTCTTAAGAACTGTTGAGAATATGGCACGAGAGGAGCATAAGCCTTTTATTTATGTGTCTCATCAAATTGAAGAGATTATGCCCAGTATTACACATGTAGCTATTATTAAAGATGGCCTCATTGTATATAAAGGCAAGAAGCGAGACATCTTGACAGATGAAATTCTAAGCGACGTATTTGGTATTGATGTATCTGTTGTATGGGAGAAAAATCGCCCATGGATTATAGTTAAGTAAGAGCTAAAACTGGGATAATTCATTTTTTCTTAATACAAAAAGGGTACAAATTTAAGTTGTAGATTAGTCTATTTGACTATTCGATAAATTACGATATACACTACAAATCTTGCATTTATTTGTGAGATTGTGTACAGTATATATATTAAATATTCTATTGAATATATTTTGGAGGTTGTCTAGTATGGCAGGTAAAATTTTAGGTACTACAGTTTATTATGATGCAGATTGTAATTTGAGCAAATTGGAAGGCAAAAAATTACAGTTTTAGGTTACGGTTCTCAAGGTCATGCGCATGCATTGAACTTGAAAGAAAATGGTATGGACGTAACAATTGGTCTTCGTGGTGGTTCTTCTAGCTGGAAAGCTGCAGAAGAAGCAGGCCTTACAGTTAAAGAAACTGCAGAAGCAGTTAAAGGTGCTGACATCGTTATGGTATTGATTCCAGACGAATTACAAGCAGACGTATATGCACAAGATATCGCTCCTAACTTAAAACAAGGTGCATACTTGGCATTTGCTCACGGCTTCAACATTCACTTTGGTAAAATCGTACCTCGTGAAGACATCAACGTATTCATGGTAGCTCCTAAAGGCCCTGGTCATTTAGTACGTCGTACATACCAAGAAGGCTCCGGTGTTCCTTGCTTGTACGCTGTAGAAAAAGATCCATCTGGTGATACTGAAGAAGTTGCATTAGCATGGTCTTCTGGTATCGGTGGTGGCCGTTCCGGTATCTTGGAAACTAACTTCAAATCTGAAACTGAAACTGACCTCTTCGGTGAACAAGCTGTATTGTGCGGCGGTGTTACTGAATTGATCAAAACTGGTTTCGAAGTATTAACAGAAGCTGGTTATGAACCTGTAAACGCTTACTTCGAATGCTTGCATGAAATGAAATCGATCGTAGACCTTATCTACGAAGGTGGCTTCAAAAAATGCGCCACTCCATTTCCAACACTGCTGAATATGGTGACTACCATGCAGGTCCTCGCGTAATTACTGCAGATACTAAAAAGCTATGGAACAAATCTTGGCTGATATCCAATCTGGTAAATTCGCTGACGAATTCTTGGCTGATTCCAAAAATGGTCAAAAATTCCTTAAAGAACATCGTGAAGCAGCTGCAAACCATCCAATCGAACCAGTTGGTGCAGAACTTCGCAACTTGATGAGCTGGTTGAAATAAGAGATTACATGTAGTAATTTCTTGATAAGCATAAGCTTACTGAAAGCGACCCCATTTGGGGTCGTTTTTATTGAGTAATAAAAGTACGTATGATATAGTTAACGTAGAGTCAGTGTAGTATATTTTGGTATAAGGAGAGATACTATGAGTTCTACAACTATTATTATCATCGTGGCTGTCGCAGTCATTTGGGCCATTTTGTTTGCCGTATTTATGAAGTTCAATAAAAACGACAAGCCGGTGAACAACAATTTGTACAAGAGAATGCTAATAAAGCGATTCTTCATATTTATGGTAAATCTGTAAAGGTTGATGGTAAGGACCTTTCTACTATTGATCATAAAACTGGTCAATATGGTCAAGTCATTGTGGCATTAACACCAGGAGAACATACTATTGAATCCGTATATTACACGACGGATAATGTAGGCACTAAAACAAAGAATGTTGAAACACAGCCTGTTACTATCACAATTCCAGTACAAGCAGGTAATGAATATAATGCGGCTATGTATTTCTATTCCGCGGAACAACGTAAGGCGTATTATAAAGGTGACGTTGACGATGCCGTTTTAGAAGTTGAACTAGAATTAGAATCTGGTTTTACAGCGAATACCCATGCTTATATCATCGTGTACCGTGAATGTAAATAAATTAGTATAGAAACTGTTTAATAGAGCTATCGTTGTGGTAGCTCTATTTTTTATAAGTCGTTGTTGGTTATTAGCATATTTATTTGTGATATAATAAAGAATAATATATGAAAGGAGAACAATATGGATTTTTACACGTTGGCCTATGTTGAAAGTCAGGCTGTGACAGGCCAAACATGGGGCTTTATCGTTTTTGTTGCCATTCTTTTAGCACTGCTTGTTCTAGGTGTACAGGTATTGCGAAATGGTTTTACTAATCGCTATCGTGATTTATTGGTTATTTTGTCTTTAGTTGTAGTGTTTTTTCTTAGGACTGGAGTATCAAGAATATAACCGAATGAAAACATACTCTGAAGACTCTTCTCGTATGGCTCAATTTTTTACATTCTTTTAGTGCTGATCGTTCTGTACCAAGTGAGCAATTAGCGGTTAACTCCTTAAAAATTCGCAATGGTATGATTTTTAAAGGTAAGCGATGATTATTATGAGGTTCAGTTTAATCCAGAATTTACAACCTATACAATCACTCGTGTGTATAAGATGAGCCCAACAGACCGAATTCATGATAAAGCGGACGTATTACCATAAGGAGGAACGTAAATGACAGAAGCTATGGCCGTCTATGGGATGGTCTTTTGCCAAACTCGCCATCGGTCTCTTGGCGATTATCTTACAAATCAACTTAATGGGGAAGGGCAATTTAGCGCCAACCTCTGCTTTGGACCAATTACAAAACTATGTACTTGGTGGTATTATCGGTGCCATTATTTACAATGACCAAATCGGTATTTTACAGTTTATGTTAGTCCTCATTTTATGGACTATACTTGTAATGACGCTTAAAGTTCTTAAAAGGAAATCTTCGATTCTTTAAAACTATTTTGGATGGACATCCTGTAATTGTTATTGAAAAAGGTCATATTTTAACAGAAGAATGTATGCGTTATGGCATTCAAGCGGCGGAGCTTAAAGTTAAAGCTTCGTACAGCTGGTGTTCAATATGTTACGGATGTAAAGCGTGCTGTATTGGAGCAAAATGGTCAGTTCAGCGTAGTTCAATTTAGTGATGAGAATATTAAATTTGACCTTATTGATGATGGTCAAATTAATCATTTTACATTAGATGTAATTGAAAAAGGCCAGGATTGGCTTGAAGAAGAGGTTGAAAAGCAAGGGTATAAAATAAAAGATGTATATATTGCTGAATACAAAGATGGTGAGGTAGTCATCTATCCGTATAAAAGAAAACATCGTCCTCAAATTGTAAGTGCTTTAAAAACTAAAACTATTTCTACTAAAAATACATTGAAATCTAAATTTTAAAATCTAATATGTAGTTTTTTTAAGCCCACTATTCATAGTGGGCTTATATAGAAAGGAAACTAGTGAATCGTAAAGATTTAATTGATCGATTACAAGAATTATATAAAGACGAAGATAGTCGGGTTACTGTCAATCCTCATGCAGGGCAGAAGGTAGCAATCGTCTATCCCAATACATATTTTGTAGGCATGAGTAATCTTGGTCTCCACATTATTTATGAGGAAATCAACTTACGCAATGATAGCGTATGTGAACGCATCTTTTTGCCTGAGAAAAAAGGAATTAGAAGCATATGATAAGACTAAGACGCCATTGATGAGTGTTGAAACACAGCGGCCTATGCATCAATTTGATGTGGTGGCCTTTGACGTCACCTTTGAAATGGACTATTTCCATATTCCGTTGATGTTACGTCATGGACGCGTACCTATTATGGGGAAAGACCGCACAGAATTTGATCCTATCGTTATTGCCGGTGGCCCATGTGCTACCTTTAATCCAGAGCCTTTTGCGGACTTTATCGATGCTTTCATCATCGGAGAAGGGAAGGTATCGTTAGTCGCGTTCTAGATATCATTCGCGATGGCAAAATGGAGGGCCTGGATCGACATGCTATTTTGCGTCAATTAGCGAATATATCTGGCGTGTATGTACCATCCTTTGTACGTGCCAATTTACAGCGACGACGGAGAATTTAAAGGTTATGATATTGCTGAAGGCGTGCCGAAAACGATTAAACGCCACTTTGAAATGCTCACTAGTGGTGGCGAAACCGTAGTAGCAACAAACTATACAGAATTTGGCGCTATGTACATCATCGAGGTTGCGCGTGGTTGTGGACGACATTGTCGATTCTGTATGGCTGGTTATTGTTTCCGTGTACCCGCGTACGACCTTTAGAAATTTTAAAAGAAGGCGTAGATAGAGCAGAAAAATTAGGTAAAAAAGGTAGGCCTTATGGGGGCCGCTATTTCTGATTATCCAGAGGTAGATGAGTTAGTTAATTATATTCGTTCTAAAGATATGCGTTATTCTTGCGCATCCTTGCGTGCAGATTCTTTTGACGCAAGCCGTTGTAGATGGACTTGGCAGATAGTGGGCAAAAGACGATTACCATTGCGCCAGAAACGGGCAGTGAACGATTGCGGCGCGTCATCAATAAGGGCATTAGCGAAGAGCATTTTACAAAATGCGGCCACTTTATCTGCTAAGTCTGGTATTCAACATATGCGACTCTACATTATGATTGGGTTGCCAACGGAAACTGACGAGGATATTGAAGCAATTGTAGGTCTGGCAGAACGGACGCAAGCTCATATGGCAGAGGTAGGCTGTAAAGGTCGTTTAACGCTCAGTATCAATCCATTTATTCCGAAGCCTTTACACCATTCCAATGGATGGCTATGGATCAATCAAAAAACGGTAGAGAAAAAACTTCAATATATTAAAAAAGCATTGCAAAAGAATCGTCGTATCGAGGTGCTCGTTGAATCCCCTAAAGAGGCATATATCCAAGGGGTATCTAGGCTCGTGGTGATCGCCGTCTTGGCGCTGTTCTTGCGGCATGTGCAGCAGATCGTGGCAGTAAGTCCTTCAAGGCTGAAATGAAGGCAGCAGGCCTAGATATGGACGAGATGAACTATCGTGAACGCAGCTTTGATGAATTTTTACCATGGAGTCATTCGACATGGGGATGGACGATGGATATCTTGAAATGGAATGGAAACGCTCTGTGGATGAAGCGTATACACCGCCATGTGTACAAGGCTGTAAGCGATGTGGTGTATGTAAATAGGAGGCACTTATGAATCAATCTGTAAAACGTATAGATGTTAAAGGACCTCATGGTACGTGGTCTTATGAAACTCCCTAATTGGGCGATCGTTTTCCTATTACAATAGGTGATACGTACCGTCATGGTGGCGTATCTCAAAGCCCTATGAATCATTAAATTTAGCTTTTCATGTAGGGGATGAGCCTAAAGCATGTTCATGAAAACCGTGCTATTATTGCTGAATATTTAGGTGTTGAACCAGACCGAATCTCTTGTGGTAATCAGGCACATGGTTTAAAAGCTGTAGAAATCACAGAAGACCTTATTGGTGCTGGAGCCTTTGGAGAGGATACAGCCATAGCCGATTGTGATGCGGTATTTACAAATTACCGAATGTACCATTATTTTTATTTACTGCTGATTGTGTAGCTGTAGGTATTTATGATGCCAAGCATCACGCTATCGCAACGGTACATGCAGGCTGGCGCGGAGCGATAGGACATTTGCCAGTTCTTACTATTGAGGCTATGAAAGAAGCGTATGGTACGGAGTTCAAAGATTGTTATATCTATCTTGGACCTAGCATTGGACCAGAATCCTTTGAAGTCGATGTAGAGTTAGGAAAACGTTTTGAATTAGCTTGGCGTGGTATGACCGACCGTAGTGTGGCTGATATTGTAAACTATCCAGGGGATAAACTAGATAAAGCCTATATCAACTTATGGAACTTTATCGCCGAAGGACTTATGGTGAATGGTGTGCCTAAAGAAAATATCGCTATTGGCGGTACCGATACAGTAACAGATAGAGATTGTTATTCCTATCGTCGGGAATCTGGTAAAACAGGTCGCATGGCTTTATTTGGTATGCTACAAGAACGGTAGTATATACATACATAGATTTATAGGCTTTATAAGACCTAAATGATGTACAATCAATACTAAATACTATATAATAGAATAGTCTATACAAATATATTTTATGGTTTTTAAATATAGATTGAAGGGGAATCACATGATTGAAGAATCCCTACACGCTATACAGCAGCGCATGGCAGATGCTATGGCGCGCGTTGGTCGCGTAGATACAGCATTATTAGTAGCTGTTACTAAGAACCACCCTGTATCAGCGGTGGAAGAGGTGGCGCGTCTCGGTGTTACTCATGTGGGGAAAATCGAGTACAAGAGACTAAAGAAAAACAGCTCACCTATAAAGGTCCAGCATTAACATGGCATTTGATTGGTCATTTACAGGTCAACAAGGTGCGTCAAGCGGTGCCTATGTTTGATTTAATTCATTCTGTAGACAGCCGTAAACTATTAGATGAAATCGAAAAGGTCGCTACAAAGCACGACAAAGGTGCAAGACGTATTGTTGCAAGTTAACGTGGCTCGAGAAGCCTCCAAAACGGGGATGACCGTTGAAGAGTTTCCAGAAATACGAGACTATGCAAAGACATTACCTCATGTACGTGTAACGGGGCTTGATGTGTATGGCGCCATTTTCGATGATCCAGAGGAAGCATCGTCCAATCTTTCCGCGTAGCAAATGCTTTGTATGAGGATATGAAGCGCTACTTTGAAGAGGGGCAGATTCAATATTTATCTATGGGGATGACTCATGACTTTGAAGTCGCTTTGGAAGAAGGGGCTAACATCGTTCGTGTAGGCACAGCAATTTTTGGGGAACGTATATGATTAAGGCTCGGGTTGCCTATAATCGGTAGCGTTATGTATTAGGAGGAAACCAAATGGCATTGGGAGATTATTTAGACAAAGCAAAAAACTTATTCTTAGGCAAAAATGATGATGACTATGAATATGATGATTATGACTATGAAGATGAAGAGGAATACGAAGCGGAACCTACACCAGTAGCACCAGTAGCTCCAGTATCCGGCGCATCTGAATTTCATCCACGCAAGGTAGGAGGCCAATCTACGATGACACAACGTCCAACAGCTATGAAAGTAGTTGTAATTGAACCAAAAGTATTTGAAGATTCTGAAAATATTACACATCAATTACGCGACATGCGTCCTGTATTGATTAACTTTGAAAATACAGATCCTCATGAAGCAGCTCGTATTGTGGACTTCGTATCTGGTGCGACTTTTTGCATTGGATGGTAAATTGGAAAAAGGTAGGTAAGGACATTTTCATGTGCGTACCTGTAAATATTTCCATTGATTATTAATGATAATGAAAGTAACAAAACTGAGCAAAACGAATACGCTTGGGACAATAAATAATTTCTCTATAAACGGTGGTGACAACGATGTTAGGTAAAACCTTATGTATTGGCGTTGGCTCGATGGGGGGCGCTTTATTGCGCGGTGCATTACAGCATGGCGTGTTGAAAGCAAGTGATACGCACATTCTAGTGCGTCGCGAAGAACAATGTAAGGCTCTAACAGAGGAATTGGGTGTAGTAGGTTTTACTACATTGCCTAATGTAAATGAGTACAATACCATTTTGTTGGCTGTAAAACCACAAGTGTTACCATCTGTATTAGAGACGTTAAAAAAGTACCTTATGGGAGTGTTATGATTTCCGTTGCTGCAGGTATTACCTTAGATACTCTAGATGCAGCGATTCCACAAGCTAACTGGTTTAGAGCTATGCCAAATACACCGGCTTCTATCGGTGTGGTATGACGGCTCTTGCTGGGGATGATGTAAATACAGATACAGGTCGTGATGTCCAAGCATTATTTGAGGCTGTTGGCGAGGTAGCGGTGGTAAGTGAAGCCGATTTAGATCGCTTAGGTGCACTATCTGGTGCAGGCCCTGGCTATATGTTTGTCATTCTTGATGCGTTGGCTGATGCGGGCGTTCGCATCGGATTGCCTCGTCAATTGGCAATCAAAGGCAGCGGCTCAAACGATGTATGGTGCTGGCAAGATGGCTCTTGAAAGTGGCAATCATCCAGCAGTACTACGAGATCAAGTAACAAGTCCAGGTGGCACGACCATTGCCGGTATTGGTGCCATGGAAAAAGGTGGACTTCGCAGTGCTCTCCAAGACGGCGTAGTAGCATGTCTTGCTCGGTCGAATGAATTTGGGAAATAATTTTGGCAGATACTAGTAAATTAATACGATATTTTGAAGCCAGTGGCAGTGGTGAGGAAGCTCGCCGCATGCTAGATTTGGCTGAGCAGGTTGTAAAGGTCGCCCTTATCGCGTGGCGGACTTTACGAGCCCTGCAGGTTATTGTGCAGATGCAATCAAGGCTAATTACCCACAGCTTATCGTTAAGACAGACGGTGGCTATGAAGGGGCGGAACGCATCCGTATCGCCTTTGTAGATAGCGACTTTAACGGTACTGTGGACATGGGTATTCGCGCCCTTAAGGTAAATTGGGACCCACGGTTCCGATTTTAAACCCATCGCGATGTGCTTGGCTCTTTGATGGGGCTCGGCATTGATCGCTCCAAATTTGGGGACGTTATCGTTCAACAAGGGGCGCTCAAATTTTGGTGGATGAAAGCGTAGCAGATTTCGTGATTCAAAACTTTTACAAAATCGCTATGGTTTCCGTATCTGTAGAGGCTATTGACCTATCAGATATTGCACCAAAGAAGAAAAATTAAAGAAGTCCGCACTACAGTTGCTTCTTTGCGCTTAGATGCGGTGGCAAGTTCTGGTTTTAGCGTGTCTCGTACTAAATTGGTGAGCGCTATAAATGCAGGATTATTGCAAGTAAACTGGCAACCAGCTAAGGGGGCATCCCAAGAAGTTAAAAGAAGGGGATGTGATTTCTATGCGTGGTCGTGGCCGAATGAAGGTAGAAGCCATTACAGGTACATCTCGTAAGGGGCGTATCGGCGTATATCTGAAACGATTCATGTAGGCAATTGAAAATCGGCTTGACCATCAAGCCGATTTTTTTACATATAGTAGGACAACCATGGTATCCATAACATTTCAATCTACAACAGAAGATACAATCCTATTCGTAGGCGGCGGAGAGGTGGCAGAACGACGAATGCAGGCTCTTTATTGATGAGCCGTGCAACATTGTCGTAATTGCTCCCACTGTAACAGATAGGATTTTGCCAATGGTCAAAGGATAATCGTATCACATGGTGTGACCGTGCTTTCACAATGGACGATGAACACCACATTATAACGAGCAGTTTGTTCTTTATCTGCACAGATAATGGCGAATTAAACGATACGTTATATGATATAGGGAAAAAACACCGCGTTTGGACTAATCGCAGTGATGACCCTAAGGCGTGTGCAGATTTACTGTACCTTCATCCCTTGAACTAGGCGATCTTCACATCGCTATTAGCGCTAATAACGTAGGACCTCGTATCAATCGCCTCATAAGGCAAGATATGATGAATCGTTATGGTCAGTTGCAAAAGGCTATGCCTAGACTTAAAATATTTAGAGAAGAAGTAAAGTTACTGCTTCCTACCCAGAGGCTCGACAGAAATTTTGGCGAAACCATCTGACTGTAGAAACATTTGAAGCCATTCTCAAGGGAGAGTGGATGACTATAGAGGAGAAACTTGACCATGAAATTAGTGGTATTAGGTCTAAATCATAGAAGTGCCGCTGTTGAGGTGCGTGAACGTTTCTCGTTTGATAAGGACGAGGTTGCTTCAGCACTAAACCGCCTCTATGAATTTGACTGTGTAGCAGAATGCGTTATATTGTCTACATGCAATAGAACTGAAATCTATGCGGCCTTAGAAGGTGTAGAGTTCCCTAAAGAATATATGTTGGCGGTGTTAAAGGATTTAAAAGGTGCCGACCATATCGATGAAGATGCCTTTTTCTTCTATGAAGAGCGCGATTGCATTGAACATCTATTCCGTGTATCTGCAAGTCTTGATTCCCTTGTGTTGGGGGAAGGTCAAATTTTTAAGCCAATTAAAAGGGGCTTATATTCAGGCTTATAGCGCAGGTTGTACAGGCACAATTTTCAATATTTTATTTCAACGCTATTAGTGTTGGTAAAAGGTACGGACGAACACAGGCATTGCTAATACGCCTGTATCCGTTAGTTACACTGCTGTTAACCTAGCGGAGGACAGCTTAGATAAGCCATTATCTGAGGCGACGGTACTCATCTTAGGTGCTGGCACCATGAGTGAGTTGACCGCAACGCACTTACAAGCAAAGGGCGTAAAAACGATTTTCGTATCTAATAGAACCTTTACCAAGGCAGAGGCTTTAGCTGAGCGTTTTAATGGTAAAGCTGTTAAGCTAGATAACTTTGTAGATTACGCTAAAGATGCGGATATCCTCATCACATCTACAGGGGCGCCACACTATATTATTACTGAACGTGAAGCAAAGAAAATTACCTCCTTCGCAAAGGTGAGCCAATCGTTATGATTGATATTGCGGTACCACGCGATATCGATCCTGCTGTAGCAGATATGGATGGTATTTATTTATTCAATATCGACTCCCTTGAAAGTGTAGTCGAAGAGAATAAGGCGCAGCGCGAAGAGGAAGGCTCGTCGTGCAGAGCCTATCATTCACGATGCTATTGAAGAACTATTAGACAAATTGTTTTATTTAACGGTGCGCCCTATGATGGCATTGCTCACAGAAAAAGCAGAGCGCATTCGCCGTCGTGAGTTACATCGTGCATTAGCGAAATTACCTGATATTTCAGATAAAGAGCGTCGCATTATGGACTCTATGAGTCGCATGATCATTCGCAAAATGTTGCGTGAACCGATGATTCACTTTAACGAAATCGCTGGTACAGAGGAAGAAGGTTTGTACTGGGATTTATTCAAAGATATGTTTAATCTTGAGAAAGAAGGCTAAGGCCATGAGAGACCATATTCGAATCGGCACGCGAAAAAGTGCCCTTGCCCTATGGCAGGCTGAACATATTAGTGCAGAGTTACAACGTCTGTACCCAAACATTACGGTCGAACTAGTTCATTTTAATACAAAAGGGGACCGTATCTTGGAAAACCACTGGCTCAAGTTGGTGGTAAAGGTTTGTTTACAGCTGAATTAGAAGAAGCTATGCACAAAGGCGACATTGATATCGCCGTACATAGCTTGAAAGATATGCCTACAGAGTTGCCAGAAGGGCTAACTCTTGGTGCTATCTCTGCTCGTGAAGTGCCTTACGATGCGCTTGTGAGCCCCGTGTATAAAACATTAGATAAATTGCCTGAAGGTGCTCGCGTTGGTACAAGTAGCTTGCGTCGCCAAGCACAATTATTACATGTCCGTCCTGACCTTAAGGTCGAGGTTATCCGCGGTAATGTACAAACTCGTTTGAGCAAGATTGAAACAGAAAAACTAGATGGCGTAATCTTGGCACAAGCCGGTCTTAAACGGTTGGGCTTAGACGATCAAATTACCCAAGTATTTAAAGCCGATGAAATGATTCCTGCTGTTGGTCAAGGGGCACTTGCTATCGAGTGTCGTGCTGACGATACGGAAATGCTTGAAATGCTGGCCCTATTAACGACGAAGCTACACGCTATGCTGTTGAAGGGAACGCGGCTTCTTGCGTCAGTTAAATGGTGGTTGCCAAGTGCCGATGGGGGTACATGGTACTATTAATAAAGGTCAATTGACCTTAAAGGCCATGATTGCCTCCTCGACGGTAAAACGGTATACGAAGGAGAAATTTCTGGCCCAGCAAAAAAGCTGAAATTCTTGGTAAAAAATCTTGCGAAAGCCTTATATGAAGAAGGGGGCAAACATATTGTGGATGCTCTCATAGAGGAAGGAATCATAAATGACAGGTATGGTATATTTAATCGGTGCAGGTCCTGGCGATGTTAAACTCATTACTGTAAAAGGTCGCGAATGCATTGAAAAAGCAGATGTAATTGTATATGACTATTTAGCAGATGCTCATTTGTTAGAATGGGCTCGCCCAGATGCAGAGTTGATTTACGCTGGCAAACAATGTAAAGATCACACAATGCACCAATGGGAAATCAACGAGTTATTAGTTCAAAAAGGTAAAGAAGGAAAAATCGTAGCGCGCTTAAAAGGCGGCGACCCACTCGTGTTCGGTCGCGGTGGTGAAGAGGCGATGGCCCTTGGCGAAGCCGGTGTACCATTTGAATTCGTGCCAGGTGTAACATCTCCTATCGCAGCGCCTGCTTATGCAGGTATCCCTGTAACACAACGAGCTATGGCCACATCCTTTGCGGTGGTAACCGGTCATGAGGATCCTACAAAAGCGGTATCCGGTATCCATTGGGAAGGACTTGCTACGGCGGTAGATACACTTTGCTTTGTAATGGGTGTCGGCAACTTGCCTACTATTGCAGAAAAATTGATGGCTCATGGACGTCCAGCTTCTACACCAGTAGCGCTTGTTCGTTGGGGTACAAAAAAACGATTCAAGAAGTTCTCGTATCTACCCTTGAACATGTAGTAGAAGACGTAGAAAAGGCACAACTAAAAGCGCCAGCTATCATCGTAGTAGGCGATGTAGTTAACCTTCGTGAAAAATTACAATGGTTCGATAATAAACCGTTATTCGGTAAAACTATTGTAGTTACACGGGCTCGCTCCCAAGCTAGTGCATTCCGCGAAAAATTAGCGGCTCAAGGTGCTAATGTAGTGGAAGCGGCAGCGATTAAAACATCTCCATTGGAGTTGTTTGATGAAGATCGTCGTATCATCAATAATACAAAACAATACCAATGCATCGTATTCACATCTGGTGAAGGGGTTCGTTACTTCTTTGATGCTCTATAAAGAAGGCAAGGATACACGTGCATTAGGTAATTCTAAAGTGGCAGCTATTGGCTGTGCTACAGCTCGTGAACTTCAAAAATACGGCATTGTTCCAGATATTATTCCTGTAGACTATAAAGCTGAATCTGCTGTAAAGGCTCTTGAAGAAGAACTCAAAGCAGGGGACTCCGTATTGCTCATTCAACCAAAAGTAGCGCGCGACGTAATTCCACGCTCTTTGCGTCATCATGATATAGATGTAGATATTTTGCGTTTATATGAAACGACACAAGATACATCTCAACAAGAAGCATTAGTAAATGCATTAACTGCAGGCAATGTAGACTATATTACGTTTACAAGTTCCTCTACAGTAACCAATACAATTCAATTATTGGGCGATGATGCATTGAAACTATTAGGCAATACTAAGATTGCTTGCATCGGACCTATCACAGCCGCTACAGCTATGAGTGCAGGTCTTAAAACCGGCTGTCATCAGCGATGTATATACAACTGATGGCTTGGTAAATGCTATTGTAAAGGACATTTAGGAGGATTACATGTACGATTTAACATACCGTCCTCGCCGCTTGCGTATCAATCCAGAAATGCGTGATTTGGTACGGGAAACGACACTCGACGTAACTGATTTAATTTATCCATTATTTATCGTTCTGGTGAAGGTATCAAAAGAAATCGATACGTTGCCAGGCCAATATCACCTATCCGTTGATGAAGCTGTAAAAATGGCTCAAGAGGTATATGATCTTGGTATTCTTGGGGTAGAAATCTTCGGTATTCCTACATATAAGGACGAACAAGGTTCCTCTGCATGGGATATGTCCCAACCTGTACAACAAGCTATCAAAGCCATCCGTGCAGCTGTGCCAAACCTATTGGTGGTAGCTGATGTTTGCTTGTGCCAATACACAACAACAGGCCATTGCGGCATGATTGATGACCATGAAATCTTAAATGATGAAACATTGCCATTGCTTTGTAAAGTAGCGGTAAGCCAAGCAGAAGCAGGTGCCCATATGGTGGCTCCATCCGATATGATGGACGGCCGTGTAGGTGCTATCCGTGAAGCCCTTGATGCGGCAGGTTATACCAATGTATCTATTATGAGCTATGCTGCAAAAATACGCATCCGCTTACTATGGTCCGTTCCGTGGTGCCGTTAACTCTGCACCTAAATTTGGGGACCGCAAGTCCTATCAAATGGACCCAGCTAATCGCTTGGAAGCTTTCAGAGAAATCGAACTCGACATCGCTGAAGGTGCAGATATTATCATGATTAAACCAGCCTTGTCCTATTTGGATATCGTTCGCGAAACACGTGACCGCTATGAATTACCTGTAGCTGTATACAATGTATCTGGCGAATATGCGATGGTTAAATCCGCTGCTGCAGCTGGCCTTATCGACGAAGAACGCCTCGTTATGGAAACAATGCTTTCTATGAAGCGCGCCGGTGCTAAAATTATCATTACGTACCATGCTATAGATATTGCTAAATGGTTACAAAAGTAAGGAGAAACCATGTTCCAACTCGGTAAATCTGAAAAGGCCTTTGAAGAGGCTAAACGTTATATGCCAGGCGGCGTAAACAGTCCTGTTCGTTCCTACCGCAGTGTAGGTTCTAACCCTCCGTTTATTCAGCAGCGCTAGCGGCAGCCGTATTTATGATATCGATAATAACGAATACATCGACTATGTGTTGAGCTGGGGCCCTATGATTTTTAGGCCATGCGAATCCTGAAGTTATCGCTAGCTTGCAAGAGGCGATTCCTCGCGGCACTAGTTATGGTGCGCCTACACTACTAGAAACAGAATTGGCTAAAAAGGTACAAGCCTTCATGCCATCTATGGAGGTTATCCGCCTCGTTAACTCTGGTACAGAGGCCACTATGAGTGCTTTGCGCGTAGCTCGTGGCTATACTGGTCGCGATCGTATCGTGAAATTCGTTGGCTGTTACCATGGTCATAGCGATGCACTCTTGGTAAAGCTGGCTCTGGCCTTGCTACCTTTGGTGTACCAGATAGCCCTGGCGTTCCACAAAGGTGTAGCAGAAAACACTATAACCTTGCCGTACAATGACTCTGATGCGGTTCGTAAATTATTCGACGAGATTGGCGATACTATTGCGGCTATTATCGTAGAACCTGTAGAAGGTAACATGGGCTGCGTGCCTCCAGAACCAGGCTTCCTTGAAACCTTGCGTGAAGTGACTAAGGCTCATGGCGCAGTGCTGATCTTTGACGAAGTTATGTGGATTCCGGGCTAGCAGCGGTGGTGCACAAAAACTATACAATATTAAACCCGATTTGACTTGCCTTTGTAAAATCGTTGGCGGTGGTATGCCACTCGCTGTATTTGGCGGTGCTCGTGAGATTATGAACCAAATCGCACCAGCTGGTCCTATTTACCAAGCCGGTACTTTGAGTGGTAACCGATTGCCGTTACCTCTGGTCTTGCAACGCTTTCCATTTTGCAACGGACCCAACTATTTTTAAACAAGTAGAAGATGCAACCATTGCCCTTTGTGAAGGCTTTGAAAGATTGGCTGCTCAATACAATGTGCCTGTTGTAGTACAACGGGTAGGCTCCATGTTCACCATCTTCTTCACTGACAAAACCAGTTAAGAATTTTGATGATGCAGCAGCTTGCAACGAAGAACAATTCAAAATGTTCTTCCACCATAACCAGAGCCATGGTATTTACTATGCGCCAAGCCCTTATGAAAGTAACTTTGTATCTATCTGCCATAAGAGCAGTGAAATGGAACGCACATTAGCCGTTGCTGATGAAGCTTTCAAAAAATCAGTGATACACTACTATAAAGATTAGTGATACTACTATAAAAATCAGTGATACATTATTATAAAAGTATATAGTTTGTAGTTGTTTATGTATCGATACAGGTGATGAACATGCAGTTTTACAAGAACTTAAAGCGTGCTCGCGTGCGCATGGGCAAAAGCCAAATCGAAGTAGCAAAGGCCGTAGGTATCAGTAATGCGGCGCTTTCAAATTACGAAACAGGGTATCGCGAACCAGATTTAGATACACTCTGTGCCCTGTCTCGCTATTATGGATTGACCTTGGATGAGCTGCTAGATGTAAATGGAGAACAACACGAGCCCATCTATGATCTCAGTCCTGTACTCAAAAATAAATACATCGCCTATAAAGGTGAAGTATTCGAGTTGAAAGACTCACAAAAACGTGCGCTCTTGCGCGAGCTAGATAATCTATTTACTAAATTTGAGAAATCAAAAGTAGAAGATAAAAAGTAGCAAGCCAAAAACTGTACAAACATGGGAATCCACATATCAATCGGGCGGGCCTAGCTAACAGCGCTGGTAGTCTAGCGGCGTGAAACATAAATATAAAGTGCTATACTACATTGTAAAAAGTGGAACATGTTTATTTAAACAACTGAATGGGATTTAAAAGCACCATCTAATCTTAATGGGAAACGACACATAAGTCGGACCTAGGTAGATGGTGCTCTTAATGTAAATGCCTGTGCTAACGATTTTGGCATTCATTGTTAGAGCTAACTATAAAATAAATAAAGATAACAATATTAAAATATCCGTTGGTGATATAAGTTGGTTTAATATATAATTGAAATATAGAAGTGAATTGAATATTAACTGGTCTTAAAGGAGACATTATGAAAGTATGGAGCGGTGTAAAATCTATATTAGAACGAACCCTTTACGGTTAAATTTATATTGGGTTTGTTTTGTTTGGTTTTTATTAATAGGAGCGTATCTTTACATGCGTATATTAAAGGCCGGAGCAAATGCAAAGCCTTCAATTATACGAGCAAAAAAGAAAGCATATCCTAAAAAAAAGTAAATGAAAAGCACTATACGTCTGGTAAGAAATGCTCAAAATAATAATCTTGAAATTACGTATGACTCACTTACAATTGATGATGTTAAAGGAATACTTTCAAAACAAAATATAGGCTGGAATGAGATTAAGAAGAATCGTATTGTTGGACATGATTATGATGTAATATTTATCTCGAACTATTTAAAGAACGAGGCTCTGATAAAGTGACTTTAATATTACAAAGAAGGAATTGATTTAGTATGGGCTGCAAAGTTCTGATAGCGTAATAATTAATATATATGTAGAATTCCGAATGAAAGTAGAGGTTGATTAGCTGATGTGGAAAAGCGATTGCTAATAATTAGCATATTAGAAATATTTTTTCACCTGTTTTTTAATTGGTATCTATTTTCTAGTAAATTCCTGGTTTTTTCATGCCGAATTAGGAAGTGTGGTTGGTAAAAAGCCAGATTATTTAATTCAGTTAAATAATGAAGGCGTATTTGTATGATTATAGACAAATGATTAGAATTGGATCTGGTATAAAGTCATAAATTAATAAACTCCTTAGAATCAGATAATTATCATATATACAAAATCAATTTATAAACATCAAATTTTTTATTGGTCGAAAGTTGATCAATATTCAACAAAATATATTATTTATGATGGATATTTAGATCACTATATATTTGTTAAATCTTAAATTTGATATGGATGAAAAACAATATGATGATTTTATTGGAAGAATAAAGATAATAGATAATTACGAGAATGTTCTATAAGATATCGGCGTTTAATTGAAAGTGGCAACTGGGAATATCTTTAATTCTCTAGCTGCTCTGCTCGATAGATCAGTATATGAATTCTATGGGGGGTTAGCGATGAAATTTAAAACAATTTATTCTGTTGTTTTGGTACATTTATAGGCTATTTTTTCGTGGCTAATTTGTGGATTGAGCTATAGTTTTTGTTAATAATTACTGTTGAGCAGTCTAGAATGAACAACTTTTAAATGCACCTTTCACAGGAACATATAATTGATGGAGATGTAATTAGAACAAGAAGAAATCTATTATCTTTAGGTGTATCCAATAAGTACCAGAAAGATTCCTACATAAAGATATAGAATCAATAAAATATAAGTAGGGAGTGATTTTTGATTGAACAAACTAAGTCTCTTTATGTATATGAAGAAATGAATCATATAAGAGTATATACAACAACTCAAAAGAATTCAGAATAGTGGATATATTGTAGTGTTAGCACGTAATAATTGGTTAAGAACTATTACATTTATAATTAATTGACTTCATTCTAAGATATTTCTTTTTGTATTAAATATAAAATAATATTTGTCTAGCTAGTGTATTTTGTTTAGATACAAGAATTAGTAAAGAATGGTTATTCCTATTTTGGAAATAATTAAATAAATAGGAGAATCTGAGGTATAGGAAAGATAGAATAGAACAATTAATTGACATATCTAATTTTGCAGTTTATTAAGTAACCTCTAATTTTGCAAATAGTGATAATGTTAAAATTTGCATAATTTCTTGATTGGCAATGAATATTATAAAAAGTTTAAATATACATTGATTGTCTATTTGTCTATAGTCCGAGATTAATTTGTGGGATGCATACATAGCTTTGAGATATTTTGATTATTTATACTTTGGTGGATGGGAATATGAATGTCTTATTATTCGATCATTATTATTAAATAATAAAAATTGAATTGGCAGGTAAATTTTGTCTGGAGAATAATTTAACTCTAAAATGGATTAGTTATTTTAAAGATGATGCTATTTGGCATGGTATTGATTATAGTAATGAACCTATGCCTGAATTCCCCTTTGAATGGAATCTTGATATGACTAGTATTCAATAAACGATATTATGAAAAAAAAGATAGAATGATTGATTTAGCACCTATTAATTGGGGATGTATAATTTAATCAGCATTAAAGTTACAATATAATATTTTAGTATTTACAGCAGATAGCGGATTATCTAAAATCAGCTATCTCGTTATTTTTTGGTCATTTACGTATATCGAATAATTCCTATTAAAATTTGTGAATTTTACGATTTTATGAGTGTTTTATGATAAAATAAAAAGGTATGAATACTTCAACAACTAGGTCTATTACCTATAATGGCGACAGAATTGAATATGAGTTAACAATCAAGCGTGCGGAAGAACATGAACATGCGCATTACAAAGGATGGTAGTGTCCATGTTTCGGCGAATGCTTATGTTCTGGATCATAGGGTGGCAAATTTGTTATCGAAAATATGCCCTTCATTGAGGCGGGCTCGTTTTAAGATTGATGCATTAAATGCCAAGCGCGTTGAGGCGTTGCAGTATGTGAATGGTGAAACCTTATCAATTTTGGGCATTCCTGCTACGTTGCGCCTAGTTGAGCAGGGACGGAAAGCCTCATATCGGTTTAAGTTTGAAAAGCCATCCCTTACTATGGTGGTGCCTCGAGGTACGACCTTTGAACAAAAGCATAAATTAATGCAAAAGTTATTGGCGTAATTTAGGGGAGAAGGTCTAAGTCCATTGGGCGAAGGTCGTGTATCAACGCTTTCACAAGCAACATATTGATGTGCCTATGCCAACCATAAAACAGCAGCGTATGAAGAGTCGTTGGGGTTCTTGTACGCCAGCAAAGCAGCTCATTAAGATGAACATGCGTTTATTAGAAGGACCTCAGGCCTATATTGAATACGTTATGGTTCATGAGTTTGCCTCATTTTAAATATTTTGACCATTCAAGAACTTTCACAATCTGGTGGCTCAGTTTTTGCCAGATTGGAAGGCTCGTAAAAGTCATTGAATATCTATTTTGCTCATAGCCCTTAAGGGAGGTGTACCATGCAGCCATTTGTACATTTACATAGTCATACAGAGTTTAGTTTGCTGGACGGTATCAGTCGTTTGCCTGACATGGTGCGTCGCGAAGGAGTTAAATCAACCGAGCCCTTGCCATTACGGACCATGGCAATATGTTGCACAGCGATTTATTTTTATAAGGAATATGTATAGCATGAAACCGATCATCGGTTGTGAAGTATATGTCACAGAAGGTAGCCGTCTTGATAAGCGGAAGGTCGTAGCCGTGAACGTTTGAAACATCTTATCTTGTTAGCAGAAACGATGGAAGGGTATCGAAATCTCGTTAAAATCGTATCGAAAGCCTCTACTGAAGGGTTTAATTATATAAGCCTCTGCAGACCGCGATTTGTTGCGCCAATACAGCAAGGGCATTGCTCTAGTGCTTGTATATTCAAGGGAAATCCTCAATATATCTTGCAAATAACCTGGAAGCGGGAAGGTGCCAATCCATTGAATGGTATATCGAGACGTACGGCAAGGATAATTTCTTCTTAGAAATTCAAAATCATGGTTTGCCTGAGGAGGCGGTGCTCAAGAAGAGCTTATTAAACTCAGTAAGGAATATGGTCTTGGCATCGTGGCATCTAATGACTTCCACTATGTATTAAAAGAGGATGCTGACGCGCAAGATATTAAGGTTTGTATTTCTACAGGCCGTCGTCGTGCTGAGGTAGACCGTTTAAAATTCCCTAATGATGAGTTCTATCTAAAGTCTGGGGACAGATGGCACAACTTTGGACATATTCTGGGGCCATGGAAAATACATTAAAATTGCAGACCACCTTAATGGGGAATTTAATTTTAATGAACACCTTGCCGCACTTTGACGTGCCTGAGGGCGAAACGTCTAAGACTTATTTGCGTAAGGTTTGTGAACGAGAAATACCTCCCTTAATTGAGACCTCTGAAGGAATTACAAAACATTTTCGACTTCACGTTAAACTTAGATGTTACTTCCTCACTATGGGCTAAGGATACTTCCTCATCGGCACATGGGACTATGTGCGTTATTGATTTCTGCGGCCGGTTCTGCAGCTTAGCCTATCTATTAGGTATTACAGGCCTTGACCCATTAAATACGATTTACTCTTTGAACGGTTCTTAAACCCAGGCAGGTAAGCATGCCTGATATCGATATTGACTTCTGTTGAATGGCGGGGCCAAACTATCAGATATAATAACTCAATATGGACAGGAACGCGTATCCCAGATCATTACCTTTGGTACTGGGGCAGCCCGCGCCGTAATTCGAGACATGGGTCGTGTGCTCGACTTGCCTCCTGGCGGAGGTCAATCCATTAAGATGATTCCCAATGAACTTGGGATTACCTTAGAAAAGGCTTTTAAAGGTAAAGATTAAAAGCCTTATATGATACAGACCCTAAATGTAAAGAAGTTATTTGATTTTGGCCAAAGCTAGAAGGCATTGCTCGTAATTCATCACTCATGCGGCGGGCGTTGTAATTTCCGCGGACCCTCTAGATGACCATGTGCTGGTACAAAACTCAATGATGATGGCTTTTGTCACACAGTATGATAAAGGGATAACATCGAGAATTAGGCCTCTTAAAGATGGACTTCTTGGGCCTCCATTGCTTGACGGTTATGGGGATGCCTTAAAGCTCATCAAGACAAACCGTGGTATTGATCTTGACTTGATATGCTATCCATTTGAATGATAAGGCAACATGGATATCCTCACAAAGGACACCCGGCGTATTCAGCTCGAATCAGAAGGTATCACCAAGCTCGTTATGGATTTTGAACCAGGAGCATTTGTTTAATCCCTTCCATTGCACTCTATCCGTTGGGTCCATTGGGGTCTGGCATGGTAGCGGACTTTATCGACCGTCGTCGACATGGTAAAAAAGGTTACCTATTTACATCCGATTTGGAGACCAATTCTAAAATACGTTTGGACGTTATTCTCTACCAGAACGGGTTATGCAAATTGCACGTCTCATATGGGCGGTTTCCTTGGCAAGCAGATTTAATGCGTCATTGATGGGTAAGAAAAGGAATCTGTTCTAAAGGCGCAGCGCGAATCCTTTATTCAAGGTTCCGCCGTAATGGTATAGAAGAGTCCATTGCGAAAAGTATTTGACTTGTCGTATACTTCGCGATATGGCTTTAATAAATCACATAGTGCGGCTTAGCCATACATTTGTACCAAACAGCAGCGTATCTGAAAGCCACTATTTCTAAGGTTCATGGCTGCAACCATGACTAGCTTCATGGGAATAATAAATTGACATGTCAATGCCAAAGGCTGGCTGAATTAAGGTACTAGGCCCAGATATTAACTATTCTGGAACTTATAGCTTTATGCAAGGTGATGCCATTTCATGGCCTTGGAGGAATCAGAACAGGGGTTATTGCCATTGATAAGCAATTCGTGAGCGTAATGAGCTGGCCTCTATACGGATATCGTAGATTTCTGTAAACGCGTGGACAACAAGGTTGTTAATAAACGACTTCTTGGTCTTATTCGATGCGGAAGACCATGGATGGTTCAAAGGAAAATAGAAATCAATTATTGCACATGTATGAAAGTGCTCAAGTTTAAAGGCAAAAGGATGCCGCTATGGGCACCATGAGTCTCTTTGAGTCCGTTAGGCTTCAGATGTGGAGGGTTATCGGAGACGACAAAGGATGAAAAGGAATATGCACAGGATTTTACATTACAGATATCATTTGCAAGGCTATGCAGAAGAGGCTACAGAACTATTTGAACTGGGGCTCTCATTAGAAAATCCAGAGCAATATGATGGCGGTCAAACAACTAACTGGAAGCGATCGAAAATAAGACGGACCGCATGACGAGACGAAATGAGGTTATGTCCATTCTTCGTATCGAAGATTATTCTGGTGCGGCTAACGTATTCCCTAAGGTCTTTAGTCAAAAGTCAAACAGTTCCTTGCGGTCGATGCCAGTTGTTAAAATTAAAGGACCGCGTTGATGCGGATGAAAGGGTGTGCAAATTATTGCGGGCCACATTATACCATTAAAAGGTAAACTATAGTCAGGCTAAGCATGCTTGAACATTATATTTATAATAATATATTTTGCAAATAGGTAAACCTTAAAACGTATTAACAAACACCACTTGGCTCTGTGCCAACATCACTATATTTACCGTCAACGGAAGCGCATTAACTTACCGAACATGTGCTTTGACCCTAGCGATGAATCCATCAAAGGCTATTGAGCTATCTTGGGTAAACCGTAGGGTGCAATAATAAATAGCTTTCACTAACATTACGCACAATAAGTGAAAGATTCAATAAAGTACTTTCCATAGGAGGAAAGATGAAAACGACCACAAAAATCGTATGTACTGTGGGTCCAGGAACGGATAAATTGGCAATTATTTTAGAAGACATGATGCGAGCGAGGACATGAATGTGGCTCGTTTTAATTTCTCTCACGGATGCCATGAAGAGCAAGCAGGCGTACAAATGGTGCGCGATGCGGCGTGTTAATAAATACCAATCGCATTGTGCTCATTTGAGGGGCCCTGAGGTTCGTCTTGGCCTATTTAAAGGGGAAGGTATTCCTTGAGCGGGTCAACAATTTGGGTGGCTTCTAGATGATGATGTGGAAGGCTGAGATGGCTCCATGCATTACAAGGTCTTTAGCAGGCGACGTGTCAAATTTGAGGATAAAATCCTCTTGGCTGATGGTCTTGTAACATAACATCGATGCTATCGAAGGGAATAACATCATTACTACCGTTCAAACAGTGAGTGAAATAGGTAACGCCAACGGGTGGCTGTACCAGGTGTAGCAACAGCTTGCCACTTATAACTATCTGAACAGGACAAGCAGACTTGCGCTTTTGGCATCAACAAAGGTGTATATGAACTTTGTAGCCACATCCTTTGTATGCAACGTGGTAGAACATTGCCAGCCATCCGCCGCATCCTTGAGTCTGAGAAAAAGATATCAAGATTATTGCAAAAATTGAAAATGCTGAGGCGTTAAAATATCGATGAAATTTTACAGCTCACTTGTTGACCTCGGTAGAAATCCTGTGAAAGTACCAGTACTTCAAAAAATGATGATCGAAAAATGTAATGACTTGGGTAAACCAGTTATTGCGGCAACCCAAATGCTAGAGTCCAGATTCCGTCCACGTCCTACAGGCGGAAGCAGGCGGCCAGCCAAATGCCATCTTAGATGGTACGGATGCGATCGTATTTGTCTGGTGAAACTGCAAATGGTGCCTACCCAGTAGAGAGGCGGTTACGACTATGACACACGTATTGCTGAGGTAAACGGAACAAGCTGCTATTTGATAGTAAAAGTCGTGCTCTCGTCAAGATTATGGATGACTGCTGTATGTTTAGCAAATGCGCGATCGCTCAAAACCTTGAGACGCTGCTATTTTGACATGTACTGAATCTGGTCATCTGCAATTAGCACTGCTCGACATCGTCCGACACCGTTATAACTTTTGCATGAAACAATTCGCCGCATGCAATTATGCTGCAGGGCGTAGAAGGTATTAAGGTCATGAAATCGTTAACTCTGATGAAATGGTTAAACAAGCGATTCTGGTGCTCTTAGCGCAGTGCGTAAGTCTGGTGACTTAGTTGTGGTAACGGCTGGCGTACCATCTGGTACGTGAATTGCTACAATCATAGTTCGCGTTCATATTGCGAACCAGTATATCAGTAATGGTATTTTGCGTAAATCAATTCTCGCTGCAGTATTCATTGTAATCATAAGGGCAATTATGAAAGCTTCAAGAGGCGGCGGCACGATGAATGACCCCTGAATTAATGGCTATTACTGCAAAACGTGCGACGGCATTATCGCTGTTGAAGATGGTTATACCTCTGACAGTGTATTGCTGGCGTACCTATAGCATTCTGTAATTTTAGGTGCTAAAAACGCTCATGACGTACTCCTTGAAGGTCAAAATCGACAGTGAACGCGGTAAGGTATTTGCGGGCATTGCTAATGCTCGCTAGTTAGTGATAATAATTTTAATATAGGGACTGTCTAATTTCGTATTGATGGATTAAGTGACGAAGTGTAGACTAGTCAAAATATGAATGTAATACAAAGAGGTGAGACTGAATCCCATATATGGGATTACAATGAATTCAAGTTGCTCGGTTGTATCCCAACGTTTGAAGGACCATTCTTGTGGATGGTTTATTTACGACTATCGATTTGGAGTGGCTGCGTTGGCAAATCAAACTGGCTACGCTGCATACGAAACTTTAATATTATTCTATTAGCAGAACTGGGCGTATTCCTATTTGGTATATAGTGCGTATACTGCCAATGTTATGACTTTAAAGGCATGTTCTTCCTCTATATAGTGCATTGAATGGCCTTACATTGACGCCAGTATCGGTATAATGTATTTGAAGTAGTTATTCCAGCACAATCGGCGTTAGCGTTCTTCATTGAAAAGAAGCTGCCGTGGTAAGGAACTTTTACAGGCAATTTGTCATCCTAACACCATATGTAATTAACATGCTTGAATTTATGATTATCGTATCCGCTTTGACGATTGATAGGAACCGTTATTTTAACTGGGCTGTACCGAGTGGCTTTGGCGATATATTAAGCAGTTCTGGTTATGCTTAAGGGGTTGCTTGTAGTATTCTCCATCTTTACAGCTATCGATGTGAACCA
>VOFH01000318.1_pt1 | contig 36069 bp, 43 predicted proteins | sample 5384091 | NCBI WGS metagenome assembly VOFH01 (sample SAMN12384727, study PRJNA508395) | human gut metagenome | isolation source: healthy gut G | host: Homo sapiens
GAAAAATGAGAATTGGGGGCTTAGAGGTTACATATTATCAGAACCAGAAGCTAATACACAACCTATTTATGAAATGTATTCGCCTCTTTTAAATGATCGTTTTATGTTTGGTCATGGGAAGAAGTTCAAATGCAAATAAGTAAGTGGGAGAATGAGTATTGGGGACATAGAGGTTATGTATTTAGTAAGTAGAAATAGGTACTGTCCCATTTTATGCAAATAGAAAACTTCAATTTAAATTGGAAATTAGTAAAAATTATAAGGTTGTGCCAACGTTTTGACACAACCCTCCTTACTCTCTTTTTTACGAGCATAATGTTTCAATAATAAATTGGCCAGAAATAAGTAATCTTTCTTATCCTCTTATACAACTTTTGTCTATTTCATCTGAAGGTAAAGAGAGCCATTTACGCATCCGAACTCTCATATCTTTAATCTGCTTTCTATCCCTTGAAATTTAGCTTCTTGCATAAAATCTGAAAAGTGACAAAAACAAGTTTGAGCAATCATTTTAATAATCGCTCCGCGCTCTTTCTCTGAAAACAGCCTCTTCTCTTTCACAAAATCTAATCTCGGATATTCGGCCATAAAAAAGTGATAATGCTTATTCATATCAAAGTATGACAGATGCTTCCATCCCTCTGATAATAATAATAATAGACTTTATCAACCCATACAACTTTCGTACACATAGCTACCCATTTATAAAGTACTGCGTGATCCTCAAAAAAAACTCCTTCGGGAAATAAAAGAGAAAAACAGTTCTTTCTTAAATAACTTTGTGCATGAAGAACTACTCACTTTTCACATATGATATCCTCAATAACCTCTTTAGGCTGTCGTATGCATGTATGCCCCAGAGTCAGTATAAACAGTTTCTATTTTCCCATCCTCATATTCATAACAGAAGTTGCAATAAGCCATTTTTCCGCTTGACTACTACTAATGGCATCCAATAAGTCCTGAAACATTGTTTCACTTATGTAATCATCACTATCAATAAAACCAACATAAGGAGCAGAGGCTATTTTAAGCCCGGCATTTCTAGCTATAGATAACCCAGCTATCGAAAGATGCAGCACCTTTATTCTTGGATCTCTTCTTGCATATTCATCACATAGCACCGGAGAATTATCTTGAGATTTATTCTCAACCAAGATAATCTCAATATTTTTAGGTCTGATTTCTCACAGATTCTACACATCGTTCCAAATATGGAGCTGTATTATGAACCGGAATAATAACGCTTACACTATATAGAGAATTCATATCATTCATATTACGTACCATTGACTCACATTTATCTCAAACTATATTGGCTTACAAAAGTAATGTAAAAAACAAATAAGATACAACGTTTAATCAACTAAAATGATATTCCATCCAAACAAGCATAATCCTACTCAAGCCCCTTTTTGGCTTTTCCAAAGACCTTTATAGCCAATTATTTGTATATTTGCAGCAATAATTATATTTTAATATAAATGGATCAGAACTTAGCTATTATCATTCCAGCATATAAAAGAGCTTACCTCAAAAAAGACCTTAGACTCACTAGCGCAACAGACAAATAAAAATTTCTCTGTATATATAGGTGATGATTGCAGCCCGGAAAATCTACCTGACATCATCAGCAATATATCAGTCTACTAAATATTACATATAAGAAATTTTCCGACAATCGAGGAAAAAAAAGTGATCTTATTTCACAATGGGAAAGGTGCCTAGACATGATACAGAATGAAGAGTACTTCATTCTCTTTTCAGATGACGATATAATGGAGGCAAATTGTGTAGAAATGTTTTATCAAGCTCTCGCATGTAATCATATATGATGTCTACCACTACAATATAGATATTATTGATCAACATGAAAATATCACAAAACATTGTAATGAATATCCTCAGATTTTATCTGCATCGAATTTATCCGTCTAATATACACTTATCAAATAGACGCTAGAATGCGAATTTATTTTAGGACATCTCATTTTAACGAAACTGGGAGATTTATAAAGTTTTGATCTTGCATACAGATCAGACAATGCAACAGTATTGGTATGCGCCGAAGAAAAGGTATTTTCTCGATAGAAAAGGCTAAAAAGTTCTTTGGAGGGATAGTGGAGTAAATATATCTTCAACATATAACATCTCCCACACAAAAAAGAAAAAGCCATAGCCACAATTGATTTTTTTAATTGGTTAGGCATATTATACCAGCAAAAACCAAACATCCCCATTAACTCTAAAAAAAGGCTCCTACTAACTATTACGGAAATATCCTCTCTATCGCCCAATTACCCCCATAGTGAATTGTATAAACTGCTTCCTTTAATTAGACAAATCACCCATAGTAAAACAATATTATTTAAGTAAATGCTGTTTGTTCCTTTTAATACATCAAAAGAAAAACAAAGAAAACTCATCAAAAAGCTAATTAATATATTTCTCAAATCCTATAAATAATTGCTTGAGAGAGAGTCTATATAATAATCTATTTCCTCTGTTTTGATTTTGCAACTAATTCTATAACCCGTTTTAGCCTAGATAGATCAAATTCAGTTACTAATTATTATCCACATATTGTTTCCACCTTTTCATATCTGTTCTCTGAATACGGGAAAACTCTATCTTATTCAATTTACGAATAAATTGCTGTTCATTCATATAATAATCAACGGCACCATGGCTTAATTTACAATGCTCCTTTAGTACAGCATCGCCCATTCACAAGCATCGGTATCTCCAGATTCAGCGTTTCCAGAAGTATTAGAGACAGACTCTCATATTGAAGGATTAACTACAAGAAAAGCATGTTGAATAATAGCAATCTTTTCTTCATCAGAGACAAATCCTGTATATATAACTTCAGCAGCATCAGGAACTTTTCCAAATATACCACCAACCATCACCAGCTTTAATGAAGACTCCTTATTTGCTGCTTATAGTTGGAAAAACAAGTTATAAGATCATTGACCTTGGCTTTCTCCACACGACCGACACAAAGCAGATATTTATCAGGAAGCCTATATTTCCTCTTTGTTTCTTCCCAATTTGCCGCTTTTATTGGTTCAATACCTACACTTATGATCCCATGAGCCCCGAGGGCTTTACCAAACACTCGTTCACCCAACTTTTTGTTCTGCTTTCGTATTAAATCCAACATATGCAAACTTTGAAAAGCCTCAGTCAACACTCCACGAAAGATATCTTTGTATAGTGCATTGTAGGAATCGCAATACTTTTCTCTCCCGCTAAAATAGCTGTATAATAAAATGGAGTATAGTCTATTGTCAATGCAATAAATGCCTTATAAACATCCTTATTTTCCTTTATAAACTGATGTAACTGGGACGAATAAAAGACACATCTCCTCATAGATTCCAGTTCTTCTTGTCGATAATAAGTCCAAACTGGTATAAAATAGGAGAACAACCGCAACCCTCGAATTCGATAAAGAAACATTCTTAAACGCCGTACAGGTTTAGCTCTCTTCAAATACTCAGACTCTGACATATCGAAGCGGATCAACCTTAAAACGGCGTACCATTACACGATTTATATATTCAGCCCCTTCTACCGCAATATCATTGCCCCCTTCATATAGTCTTTCACACAAGTAGTAAGCACTTCTACATCATAATCATCTACCAATCTTTCTGCCAGCATACGACAATGATATTCTGCTCCACCATTAATATCTGCCCCATACCGGACAACTACAGCATCTTATCTTTTCCCATTTTCTTTTATAAAATTAATATCTGCTTCAATCTTCCCATTATAAGAGACCAATTATAATTTACTCTCCACATAAGATGCACCTTTTCTCCATCTCCTCTCTCAAATCTTCCGATTGTTCAATCCGTCAAGCCTTGATTAAACCCACGCTTATTCATATAATAAAAAGAAGCAAAATCTTTTTAAACAATGTTCTTTCAATACCTTACAATGTCCGTTTTAAGCATTGGTTTCTTTTGGCTCATAGCGTCTAAAAGTATTAAAGAAAGGCTTTCACTTAACGAGAAGGATTCACTACAATTTCGGCATGCTGTAGAATTGACATTTCTCTTCATCACTGACAAAACCTGTATATATAATATCAGGATGCTCAAATCGCTCCATAGCCAGTCCTCCCACCAATACTAATCTTAATGTTGAATCTGAATATTTCTTCTTATAATTCACAAAATAGGTAAGTAAACGATGAATCTTTTTAGGAGTAATACGGCCAATATATAACAAATATCTCTGGTAATTGAAACTTTTCTTTTGTCAGCGCCAATCTGCGGATAAAGACTCTCTATTCCTACACTCAATATTCCATGAGCTCCCAGAGCCTTGCCCAAGATATTTTCAGCAAAGTCTCTGTTCCTCTCCAGTATTAAAACCAACATAAGCTATCTTTGAAAAAGCAGAGGTTAATACTGAACGGCCAGAAATACCAATATTATGCATTGTCGGAATAGCTATCGTTTTTTCTACCTGCATACAATGCAGTATAATAAAAAGTGACATAATCAGAAGACATCGCTATAAATGCTTTATATTCATCTACATGTTCACGAATATAATCATTCAATGCGGACGAATAGAATTTATCACTCTTCATCGCCTGCACTTCATCATCATTCTTGTAAGTCCATACAGGAATCAAATAAGACAAGTATTTCAAGATTCCTAATTTAAAAGGAACTGGCGTAGTTTTTCTTGCTGGTTTAGCCCTCTTTGCGAAATAGCGTTCCTTTTTCACGCTGAACAGGATTCGTCCTAAAACGACGAATCACCACCCATTCCATTCCTCCTCACCTTCCGGATATATATTTTCACCCGTCGCAACATCTCTGACACAGGTAGTAAGTACTTCCACATCATAATCAGGTACTAACCGTTCTGCTAACATCTGACAATGATATTCAGCCCCGCCATTTATATTTTTGCCATATCTGACAACAACAAAAGCAACTTTCTCTTTCTTCATAGCTTCCCTTAATACAACATTCTACTTATGAGAGCATCTGAATCACATTTTTCATCCGTCCTATAATCATCTCCCAATTATAATTCTCCTGAACATAGTGACGCCCTTTCTCTCCCATCTGTTGACGTAATGTTTCTGAGTTCTCAAGGTGATGCAATTTTCGCATAAAATCTCTACGATTCATATAATACAAAGCTGCATAATTACTCTTTTCACAATGTTCTCTCAACACATTACACCTGCCATTGACCAACATCGCCTTACCTTCGCTCATCGTTTCAAGTAAAATAAGTGATAAACTTTCATATCTGGAAGGATTCACTATTACTTTAGCATTCAACTGAATCGCTACTTTCTCCGCATCATCAACAAAACCTGTGTAAATTATATCCGGATGTTCGACTGTCTTTCCAAAATACCTCCGACTAAAACTAGCTTTAATCGAGAATCTACATATTTCTTTTTATAGCTTAAAAATACTCAACTATATTATTCAACTTTATAGCATCAATTCTCCCTACATACAATAGATAATCTTCCGGCAAATTATATTTTACCTTTGTTTGCTCCCAATCAGCAGCTTTCGTCTTCTCTATACCTACACTTATAATGCCGTGAGCAGCCAAAAGGCTTTCCAACTATATTCTCTACCAATTTCTGTTCTGCTTCTATATTAAATCCAATATAGGCAACCTCAGAAAACAGAAGTAATAATAGAACGAAAGGATGAACCGTTATTATGCATAGTAGGAATCAGAATCGTCTTCTCCGGTGCATATAGTGCAGTATAATAAGTATGAGGGAAAAGGAAAGCGGAATGAATGCTCTATAAGAAGCTTTATTCTCTCTTATAAAAGCATACATTGAAGATGAATAAAAACCTGACTATTCAAGGCCTTTATTTCTTCTTGTTCTTTATAATGCCAAATCGGTTTCACATAAGACAAAGGCTTCAAAGACGACATCTGTACAAAGTGCCTCCACTTCTTTGCCGGAGCCGCCTGCCTGACATAGCTTTTATGTAAGTCCGGTTCAACAGGATCTGAATAGAATCGACGTACCAAAAACTCCATTCAGGACTTCTTCTCCTTCAGATATTCATTATCACCGGTAACATAATTCTTGACACACGTAGTCAATACTTCAACATCATAATCGTTAACCAGCCTTTCGGCCAGCATACGACAATGATATTCAGCACCTCCGTTTATATCTTTTCCATAACGAACTACTATAAAAGCTATCTTTTCCTTAGTCATTCTAGTCAATCAACAATTTGTGCTTTCTCTTAAATATAGCACGATAACCACGATATAGCATCCTATAGAAGCCGAAGTGTTTTACACATAAAATATCGTTTGATTGACATACTCGGACCTAGTTGCCAAGGGAGTAATATGACGATATTCACGCATTTTCAACATAGTTTCATCTATGATATCCTCAAAAGCCGGTGACGGAGGACACAATAAAGTATGGTTAATCAAATGAATCCCTCTCTTAAGTACACCAACGGAAGATTCTTCTCCAAGTTCCGCATTTTGAATAAACTTATCCTGTTCATAAAGACTCAGGAAGTAATGATATTCCTTTACCGGATCATAACCACCACGAGTAATGCTTTCATTCTTATGAATCATATAATGGTATTTAGAGACACAACTCAATACCACTTTCTGAGAGCTATAAAATACTTTATATAATACAGCCACGTCCTCATAAACCCGTCCGACAGGGAATGAAAGGCGGTCAAACAATTTACGTTTAAAGAGCTTCGCCCATAAATAGTTCTTTACCAAGTCATTCTTTACCAAAGCACGTATAATCTCCTTTCTGGAAAAAAACATACAGCTTACCCGTGTTGTTGATTATTTTAGAAGGTCTTCCCTCCTGCTCAAGAAGATAAGTACAAGCAGAAACATCTGCATCATGCTCTTGCATCAAAGTGTAAAGATACTGATACATATCATGATCAATCCAGTCATCACTGTCAACAAAGCCCAAGAGCTCTCCCGTAGCTGCAGCCAAACCGGCATTACGGGCAGCACTCACCCCACTATGAGGGCAAATGAATAGTCTTAATGCGCTGATCCATACGCGCATACTCATCGCAGATACCGGAAGAGCCGTCGTCAGAACCATCATCAACTAAGATAATCTCAAGGTTCTTATAGGTCTGCTCCAGTATAGATTGCAGACAAGTCTTCAAATAGTCCTTTACATTATAAACAGGCACTATAAGACTAATCAATGGTCCAAGAGATATTAGTATTCATATTATTCTACTTGTCAACTTTTTATTTTTTACTGCAGCCCCTTCTATATAGAATGCTATATAACAAGGAATACTGCAAAACTACCCTCGATTTTAAATAAATTTCACACTTGTCTGTGATTCGATAATACAATCTAAACACTCTCAAATCAAACAATTACCTCTTATTTGCCATTTATACAGTATAATTCGTCTAGTTTCCAAAGTTCATTCAAAGATTTCCACTGTTTATCATTCAGGTTAGTTTTCCATTATTTTTTCTTTTGTAAGCTATTATTCTGCGTTTGAGGCAGCTCTATCGGCCGGGGATAGAATCCCCCCTCCTGTCACCTTGACCCGCCTCTTTAATTCATTCGCTTTCAACCATAAATCATCCGCAGACGGACAATGTTCACTGATTATTTTCCAGTCAAACAACTCCTCTCCATACCAATGGGGAGGATAATAAAATCCCGCCACATCCGATTGCCACATTCTGCAAAGAACTATTCACCGGCATCGTAAACACTTTCGTCCACTTTCTATATACCGAAAAAAGAATTTCCATCCATATGAATCTTCCGGATAACGTTTCCGCAAACTGTATCCGGATACTGATACGATAAGGAAAGCAAACGCTCAACCGTATTCCGGGGATAAATCAGATCATCATCCACTGTTATCACTTTACTATCCGGGTATTCACGGAAAACATAATGATACTTCTTATGTGAACGGAAATTCTCAGACACAAATCTGAATTCTATTCCTTTAGCCATCAATCTTCTAAGTTCTTCTGGCAGATCATTCAACCGTCCGGGGAACTCTGTTCCGACAACCATACAATTATCTTTTCGGGCGGACAAGTCTGCCACAGAATTGATTTCAACATCAGATGAAGCTGAGAAATACGGGGAGGAAATGTCGTCAACGAGACAATGACTCCCGAATGGTTCGATAATGCCGGAGCATCAGTGTCCTGCTGATAAGCACGCACCACTTTATCATGATACTTTGCTCTTCTCCACCTGCAAGGCAAAGAATAGATATGTCGGTAAAATCCTCCTTTTCCTTATAGGAAGTCAGCTTCTCTTCTTCCCGTGTATAACGATCATAATAACTGTTCACCTTCACAGACTGACCTCTCAGTTCATCCTTTACAATGCCCAGAGAAGTCCATTGAACCTTTGCTCCACGAGTATGCTTTCGTATGTTCCGGTTCTTCTGGATAGAGTCTTTCGTCTTATACCCTCTTGCATGATCCAAATGGAGGCATACGGTAGAGTAACGTATCTGCATACCATGAATTCCATAGTTCTCCAGACGTTCTCCAAATTCACGGTCTTGTCCACCGTACTGCATACGCTCGTCAAAACCATTCACAGCCAGAATATCGCTTAGCCAACCGGAAGCGTTATGCCCATTCCAGCTTGCTTTGGTAGGAGTAAAAGGTATTTAATGCCCACCTTTTTAAATCCTGTAGCAGTCAGTTTATTATTTTTAAAAGAGGCAGGCATCCCTTTTCCTCTCATCCATTGCAGATCAAAACATCTGCCGGATAATATATCGTCCTTTGTAATATCTTTCGACAAATCCATACTCAACTTATGATATCCGCCGGACAGAAACGTCCTTTACGGCGAAGACACAGGTGAGTTGAGACAGAAGTCTTTACGTGGAATACAATCGCCATCACTGAAAAGCAGGTAATCTGCTTGTGCAGCCAGTAATGCCTTTATTCAGAATATCACATTTACGGAATCCTTTATCTTCGTGCCATACATGGCTTCACCTGAAAGGACAATTGCGGAGTTATCCTCTGCAACATATCATAAGTTTCTTTCCGCGTACCATCATCGGCAACAATCAATTCAAAGTTCTTAGTATCCTGGGCTTCATATCCCCAACACCTTCTCCAGCCATTCAAGCTGGTTGCAGGTTGACAGTACGACCGACATCTGCAAAGAAGTAGTCTTCCGACTAAAACAGATAATAGAATAATTGCACTCCATCTGTCCCTCAGCCCAATAAAGTTCTCTCTCGAAATCTCCCTCCATCCGGCTAAGTCCACACGATCAGCGCCATCAATGTCTTCCTCCTTATGCAAACGAACCAGACATAATGCGTCCTCATCCTGATCTTCTTTCAAGTCAGCATGATGAGCAAGCAAGTAGTCCGCACTTTTTCATCGAACAAACAACATTATTTTCAAAAGCTACTATCATTAATTACCCTCCTTTAGCCATTAAATATCCAACTGAAACCAGACCTGATGTCTGCGACGATATCTGTTCCAGAATTTCTTTCTGTAATGCAGAACCAAACGCACATTCCTCTTCGTCCATCCCTCTCGAACGGGCATACTCTTTTCCCAACAAGATGAAGAAGGGTGTCTGCCCCCATAAACGGGCAAAATTCGCACAACCTTTCTTAATATCCACTTCGCCAAAATGCATTCTGTTAATATCCACCAGTGAGAAATGATATTCCTCTCCTATCTTGTCATACAGGATGTTTCCCGGCGAATAGTCCAGATGCAGAATTCCGGCTTCATGCAAACGCGCTGTAAATTCCGCAAAAGCGGTCACTACATCTTCGCAGCTTTTTATATCCGCATTGCCAAACTGGCAAAAATTATATCGATAGGGAGGATTGTATGCTCATAAAATATGAATGACCAATCAAACCCATTTTTGTCTCTTCTATATAGGCAATAGGAGATGGGGTTTCAAACCCTTTCTCCAACAGTTTCTCCGGATAAACAAAAGCCCGTTTCCCTTTCGAAGGGCGAAAAGAAAGCATAAGCGATCCGATTTATCAGTGGAGGTATCGTATACCGTTTCACGTTAATATCAATCCATCCACCGTGATCATCTTTATCAAATTTCGCCCGGAATGAATTACCGTTCCAATTGTCTCAAAAATCTTTCGGAATACGTTCTACATATTCTCTCAGATATTCGTATTTGGGGTTAATCATTATTTTCATCTTACGAAAAAAACAAGAATGGTCATACTTCTCTTCATCTCTCAACTCTTTTGCCCGGTCATCTTAAAATATTTATCCAACACAAGCAGTGATATCAAATTTTCTCTTCTCTTATCTTTAAACTGGGACACATATTCATGGGCATGATTGATGATCTCCAATGATTCGTCTACATGCTCTATATAGTAATTCAACCGTTCCTCTAGATCAGAGAAATCCGGTTTTATTTCAATATAATGATAATTGGGAATAAGCGTGCCTTCCATAAACCATGTCTCACAGGTAGGCCGGGGCATCACTGCTATTGAATTTGATGACATCACCCATTTCAGGTTGCTGGCCACATCGATTCCTTCAAGAGCCATTATGAATTTATAATCCAAATGCTCATTAATCGTTTTTCTTCTCCGTACGCCACTCTGCCGGATCAGTCGTATTTTTGCTAACATCTCCCAGATCGCACATCGGATGATGAAAATACATTTCCATAAAAAGCTTTCTGGAAGGTTTTCCTTTTACCTTTCCACGAAAGATTACCATATTTTTCTTCTCAGTAAAAGCCTTCTTGTCGTCCACAAATATAAAATGACGAACCTTATCCAGTTTCATCACAATCGAATTCACGTTATCATCTGTCAGCGGACGACTTTTCACAATAGAGGGATAGTCGGGAACAAATGTCACATCACCGGGACAAAAGCCCCACTGAAACTGATCAGAAAACCAGCGGGTATATTGATAAGTATCAAAGAAATACACTTTTTGTTTGCTCATCTTGTGCTCTGAAAGATGCGGAGCAGAAGAAGGTAATTGCACCGTTCCGGAAAGTTTGTTATAATAGTCAACGCGACGTTCTATATAATCCTTGTCCTTCCGGTTTACCGATCATTGAAACAACAGAAGGATATTTAGCAATCCATGCATCAAATACGTCCTGCTCGCTTTTACCGCCTCCAAAAGAAGAAAACCTTTCACTTGTAGGGGTTGGCAGCAAAATGTGCTATAACTTGCTCCTGCAGCTCTAACGGATAAATCTTACCTAGGGCCTGTGTTTGGCAAAAGGGGCTATACCAATCCATTTTTGATCTTCTCTTAGGCCCTGTGACTGGCTCTATTTCCGCAAAGTTTCCTTTTCCTTCGCCATAAATAGAAGAGAAATTTAACAGTACCGGAAAACCGAGCTTCTCAAGTACATCCGCATAACGACGGAAAGAACTTTTCTGGTTCTCCATCACCTTATCGTGACGGCGAACCAGCTTCTTTTTCCTGCCCTTCCTTTACAAATGGAAGCTACCGGTTTATTGGCAAGACGGAATCGCAAACATAAATACTTAGAACGAAGTACATGATGAAAATCAGCAATGTAATCAAAATGCATCGCTTTCAACTCCGAATAGAGGCTATTCAAGCCCCCAAAGCCCCTTTGTGCTTGCCTGTTAAATCAGCACCGATAAAACCTCACATTGGCAGGCAAGTCCCTGAAAAAGCGGCTGCCACACAGAACGGCTCAGTACAGTTATCTCATGCTGGGGTATTGCACAGCCAGAGAATGTATTACGGGCACTGTCATTGCTACATCGCCAAGAGCTGAAAAACGAATAATGAGAATACGCGCCATTCGTTATTTCTTAGCATAAAGCACCGGATTCAATGCCGGGTCATTATACATTTTCATCTGTTTATATACTTTCATATATTTCTTCCCGGCTTCGATATCAGCCAGTAGCTGGTCGATAGCCGTCGAAAGGTCTTTGCGTTGTTCCAGCAAGGATATTCAGCTTAGTCTGACATTGTGACGGTGTTCCTCTGTGGTGTCCGTACGTTCCACTTCCTGCTGCATGTGGTAGATTTTCAATGCAAGAATTGACAAGCGGTCTATAGCCCATGCGGGGCTTTCCGTATTGATCGTTGCGTCAGAGAGAGGTTTTACCTCTTTGTATTTGTCAAAAGGTAGCTATCGATTAATTCTACCAATCCGTTCTATCCTGATTAGACTTGTCTATTCTTCTTTTCAAGGCCAATGCTTCTACCGGATCAATCTGCGGATCACGGATAATATCCTCGAAATGCCATTGCACAGCATCAATCCAATTCTTTAATATAAATAATACTCAATAGACTTCAACTCGTAAGGATTGTTCATCGGCGCATCCACACTATCCGTTACATGGTAATCTGTTGTCGATTTCCAAAAAATCTCGTTGCAAAGGTTACTAAATGTCATAATCTTAACTAGCTATTAGATATTATAATAGGGCAAATCTATGTAATATTTTTCAGACAAGCAACCCTTTCTTACTTTTTTATTTCCTACCTTTGTGGGTACTAAATACAAATTGTATATGAAAATTATTATCGATAATAAGATACCTTATATAAAAGAAGCTGTCCAGACAATAGCCGACGAAATAGTCTATGCACCCCGGAAAGGATTTTACTCCGGAACTGGTACAAGACGCAGATGCGCTCATTATCCGGACCCGCACACATTGCAATCGGGAATTACTGGAAGGTAGTCGAGTGAAGTTCATAGCTACGGCAACCATAGGGTTCGACCATATTGATACTGAGTATTGTAAGCGGGCAGGCATCGAATGGACAAATGCACCCGGTTGCAACTCTGCTTCTGTTGCCCAATATATTCAATCATCACTCCTTGTATGGAAGTCCGTCAGGAATAAGAGACTGAATGAACTGACTATTGGAATCGTAGGAGTAGGAAATGTGGGGAGTAAGGTTGCTAAAGTTGCCCAGACTTCGGCATACGCGTTTTACTGAATGATCTGCCACGGGAAGAAAAAGAAGGAACAGAGCGTTCGCTTCACTTTAAAAATAGCAGAAGAGTGTGATATCATCACTTTTCACGTACCTTTATATAAGGAAGGGAAGTATAAAACGTTCCACTTGGCGGATGAAGTTTTCTTTCAGTCACTAAAACGCGAAGCCGGTTATCATTAATACCTCACGAGGAGAAGTCATCCACACTGATGCTCTTTTAAAAGCCCTTGAACAGCCAGATGATTTCCGATGCCATCATCGACGTATGGGAGCATGAACCGGAAATCAACCGTGATCTATTGGAAAAGACATTTATCGGAACTCCCACATTGCGGGATACTCTGCCGACGGAAAAGCAAACGCCACACGTACACCGGCAGCAACCACAGCCTGGTGAACACGATCTCCATACATCCCTTGAAAAAGATTCCCGCCGAACTTTATATAATGGAAGAAGTGCAGGAGCCAGGATGAATTTTATTTATGCAGAAGTGCAGGATGTATATTTATGATTTTATCGGGATAAGCATGCAAAAGCAAATCCGGCACGCGAATAAGAAGCCGGCCAACACAAGACAAAATCAATGCGGTACTCCTGCAAAATAGCCAGAATTTCATCTCCGGCTATCCAATCCTCCTTTGGGAACACGTTACAAGGCACTTTCAAACGGTGCGCACGCTCCAAAACGTATGCATCACTTCTGTTAGAAAGCACCAATGAAACCTGAACAGAATCGGTTCTTTTGGAAATACCGGATAATGTTCTCTGTATTTGAACCGGAGCCGGAGGCGAAAATTGCGATGTTTTTCTTCATAACTCTCGAATTCAATGCACAAAACAGTGAAAAATGTGCAAAACTTTGCATTTATTTAGTCAAATATTTGCGCAAAACGATAAATATTCATTCCTTTGCACCGCAAATTTAAAGAAATAAAACTAATTATTAATTAAAAACTTAAAGTTATGTCTGAAATTGCATCAAGAGTAAAAGCGATTATCGTTGATAAATTAGGCGTAGAGGAATCAGAAGTTACTAACGAAGCAAGCTTCACTAACGACCTGGGAGCAGATTCTCTTGACACTGTAGAACTTATCATGGAATTCGAAAAAGAATTCGGTATCTCTATTCCTGATGACCAAGCAGAAAAGATTGGTACTGTAGGTGATGCTGTATCTTATATCGAAGAACACGCTAAGTAATTATCCGATTTCATCAATATGGAATTAAAAAGAGTGGTAGTAACAGGCCTTGGCGCCATTACTCCCGTTGGCAACAGCGTGTGCCCGAATTTTGGGAGAACATTGTGAACGGGGTTAGTGGAGCAGGGCCTATTACTCATTTTGATGCGTCGTTATTCAAGACCCAATTCGCATGCGAAGTGAAAGACTTCGATGCAACAAAATACATAGATCGCAAGGAAGCAAGAAAGATGGACTTGTATACTCAATACGCCATTGCAGTTGCCAAAGAAGCGGTAAGTGACTCCGGTCTTGACGTCGAGAAAGAAGACTTGAACAGAATCGGTGTTATCTTCGGCGCCGGTATCGGTGGTATACATACATTTGAAGAAGAGGTAGGCAACTACTACACTCGTCAGGAAATGGGTCCCAAGTTCAATCCGTTCTTCATTCCAAAGATGATTTCGGATATCGCAGCCGGACAGATTTCTATCATGTATGGCTTCCATGGTCCTAACTACGCGACTTGTTCAGCATGTGCTACTTCAACCAACGCTATTGCAGATGCTTTCAATCTGATTCGTCTGGGTAAAGCAAACGTGATTGTATCCGGTGGTTCGGAAGCGGCTATCTTCCCCGCAGGTGTAGGTGGTTTCAATGCTATGCACGCATTGTCAACACGCAACGACGAGCCCTAAAGCTTCACGTCCGTTTAGTGCAAGCCGCGATGGTTTCGTTATGGGCGAAGGTGGGGGTTGCCTGATCCTGGAAGAACTGGAACACGCTAAGGCTCGCGGTGCAAAAATCTATGCAGAAGTTGCCGGTGTAGGTATGTCTGCTGATGCACATCACTTGACTGCTTCTCATCCGGAAGGTCTGGAGCTAAACTTGTGATGAAGAATGCACTGGAAGATGCAGAAATGGATCCGAAAGAAGTAGACTATATTAATGTACACGGTACATCTACTCCGGTAGGTGATATTTCAGAAGCAAAAGCAATCAAGGAAGTATTCGGTGATCACGCATATGAATTGAACATCAGTTCTACGAAATCAATGACTGGTCACTTGCTGGGAGCTGCCGGTGCGGTAGAATCTATTGCAAGTATCCTTGCCATCAAGAACGGCATTGTTCCCCCGACTATCAACCACGAAGAAGGTGACAACGACGAGAATATTGACTATAACCTTAATTTCACGTTCAATAAAGCACAAAAACGCGAAGTTAATGTTGCCTTGTCCAATACATTTGGATTTGGTGGTCACAATGCGTGCGTTATCTTCAAGAAATACGCAGAGTAATATCGTGTTACGTAACAAAATAGATAAGATAAGGCTCCTATTCCGCAAGGATAGAGAGTCTTATCTTTGTTTTTACCGGATACTCGGGTTCTACCCGCGCAATATCCAACTTTATGAGCAGGCTCTCCTGCACAAATCAACTTCTGTCCGCTCCGACAAGGGACGTCCCCTCAACAATGAACGGCTGGAGTTTTTAGGTGACGCCATCCTCGACGCCATCGTAGGAGACATTGTCTACAAACATTTTGAAGGGAAACGGGAAGGATTCCTTACCAACACACGTTCCAAGATCGTGCAACGGGAAACCCTAAACAAGTTGGCTGTAGAAATAGGGCTGGACAAACTGGTTAAGTATTCCACCCGTTCTTCGTCGCACAACAGCTATATGTACGGCAATGCTTTTGAGGCATTTATCGGAGCTATCTATTTGGATCAAGGCTATGAACGCTGCAAGCAGTTCATGGAGGAACGGATCATCAACCGTTACATTGACCTGGATATTTTATCCCGAAAAGAGGTCAACTTCAAATCCAAATTTATTGAGTGGAGCCAGAAAACCAAAATGGAGGTTTCCTTTGAGCTGATAGAGCAATTCCTTGACCGGGACAGTAATCCTGTATTTCAGACTGAAGTACGCATCGAAGGATTTCCTGCCGGAACCGGAACCGGATATTCCAAAAAAGAGTCTCAACAAAACGCCGCCCAAATGGCTATAAAGAAAGTAAAGGACCCGACTTTCATGGCAACCGTCAACGAAACCAAAATGCAGCAATCAGCAATGGCAGCCGAACCTGAACCCGAAATGGATGCAGACTCTGATATCGAATTACTGAATGACAATATATTGGAAGAAAATGAGTTCGACAATGAGATTACGGCAGAACCGATCGTGGAATCTATCCAAAGCAAATCCCCATGCGACGCCCCTGAATCACCAAATCGTGATCTTCACTAACCAACTTTAGTTTCCCAGCCACTTCTTCCAAAGGGATAGAAGCGATAGTATCTCCTTTTAGTGCAACCATACGCCCGAATTCACCCTTGGCGATCAATTCTGTCGCGTGGCCGCCCATACGGGTAGAAAGATTGCGGTCGAAAGGAGTAGGCGAACCACCACGCTGAATATACCCTAATACGGTTTCACGGGTTTCTATACCCGTTTCATATTCTATTTCCTGTGCGATGTATTCCGCAGCACGTTTACGACCGTCCGTCTGAATGCCTTCAGCTACTACTACAATAGAGTATGGTTTCCCCTTTTTCAATCTTTCCAGAATAGTGTTTCCTATGTTTTTAATGCTATAAGGTATTTCAGGCACAAGAATAACATCTCCCCCCTCCTGCCATACCGGAATACAAAGCAATCCAACCCGCTTTATGCCCCATCACTTCAATCACCATCACCCTTTTGTGAGAACTTGCAGTAGAATGCAACCGGTCAATGGCGTCCGTAGCAATACTTACAGCCGAGTCGAAACCAAAAGAGATATCCGTCCCCCAAATATCATTATCAATGGTTTTAGGAACCGAAACGATATTTACACCCATGGCAGCAAATTTGGCAGCCGTCTTTTGGGTTCCGTTTCCGCCGATACAGACAACACAATCCAATCCCATTTCCCGAATATTCTGAAGGATCAGTGCAGGTTTATCGACATCCGAAATAACACCTCCTTTTTTAAAAGGCTTCTCGCGGGAAGTCCCCAACATCGTTCCACCAAGATTCAGCAAACCCGATAAAGATTTATCTGTAAAGGATTCGACATCTTTTGTCAGCAAGCCCTGAAAACCGCTGTGAATACCTACTACTTCCATCCCGTAATAATTGATGGCAGTTTTGCACACGCCACGAATCGTGGCATTAATACCGGGGCAGTCTCCCGCCGGATGTTAAGATTCCAATTCTCATTGTCGCATTTTTTAGTCTAAAACTCGGGATTTATATGAAAGCCGTCAATTTTTAACGATTATTTCCGTCGTAAAGATAGAAAAAAAAGATAAATAAGGTTACTTTTGCACGACTAAACATTATTATGTTAAAGCAGAAATGAATATTACAAAAATTATTAGTAAGACTTTCGATTCCCGTTTAAAACAAATAGACCTATATGCTAGTCAGGCTAGTGAGATACAGCATAGTGTACTAAACCGCTTAGTACATCAGGCTGCTCAGACAGAATGGGGGAAAAAGTACGATTATTCCTCTATCCGTAACTATGAAGATTTCCGTAAACGTGTTCCTATCCAGACATACGAAGAAATTAAGCCTTATGTAGAACGCTTGCGAGCGGGGGAACAGAATCTGCTTTGGCCATCGGAGATACGCTGGTTTGCAAAATCATCCGGAACGACTAATGATAAAAGCAAATTCCTCCTGTCAGCAAGGAAGCGCTGGAAGATATTCATTACAGAGGAGGAAAAGATGCAGCAGCTCTTTACTTCCGCATCAATCCGGATAGCCATTTCTTTTCCGGAAAAGGATTGATCCTAGGGGGGGAAGCCATAGTCCGAACCTCAATTCCAATCATAGTTTAGTAGGAGATTTATCCGCTATTCTGATTCAAAACGTAAATCCGCTTATCAATTTCATTCGCGTACCAAGCAAGAAAATTGCACTGATGAGCGAATGGGAAACCAAGATAGAAGCAATCGCCAACAGCACTATTCCGGTAAATGTGACAAGTTTATCCGGCGTACCGTCGTGGATGCTGGTACTTATCAAACGTGTTCTTAAAAACAGGCAAACAGACTTTGGAAGAAGTATGGCCCAACCTGGAAGTATTTTTCCATGGCGGAGTGGCTTTCACACCTTATCGTGAGCAATACAAGCAAGTGATACAATCACCGAATATGCATTATGTAGAGACTTATAATGCTTCGGAAGGATATTTTGGAACCCAAAACGACCTTTCCGATCCTGCCATGTTATTAATGATCGACTATGGAATTTTCTACGAATTTGTTCCGTTGGAGGAAGTGGGAAAAGAAAATCCACGGGCTTATTGTCTTGAAGAAGTCGAGCTCAACAAGAACTATGCAATGGTTATTTCTACTTCCTGCGGCTTATGGAGATACATGATTGGTGATACTGTGAAGTTTACCAGCAAGAACCCCTATAAGTTTGTCATCACGGGACGAACGAAGCATTTCATCAATGCATTTGGTGAGGAACTGATTGTCGATAATGCCGAGAAAGGACTGGCAAAGGCTTGTGCGGAAACCGGGGCACAAGTGAGTGAATATTCTGCCGCACCGGTATTTATGGACGAAAATGCCAAATGCCGGCACCAGTGGTTAATAGAGTTCGCCAAGATGCCTGATTCGGTTGAGAAATTCGCAGCAATATTAGATGCGACTCTGAAGGAAGTAAATTCCGACTATGAAGCAAAACGCTGGAAAGATATTGCATTGCAACCGTTGGAGGTGATCGTTGCCCGTCAGGGATTGTTCCATGACTGGCTGGCACAGAAAGGAAAGTTGGGAGGACAACATAAAATTCCCAGATTAAGTAATACACGGGAATACATAGAGACAATGCTGGCGTTGAATTCCAGCCCTCAAATATAGAGAAACTTATCATATAGTTATTACAGGTTTTCTTTTTTGCAAAGATTACTTGCCTGAGACCCGGGTGTCGTGTAGACGGAATCCGGGTCTCAGCATGGATGAGACTTGGGTTCGCACAAGTTATTCCGGCTGTCGGATAGTTATCGGGCTTTTACTATAATCCCTCCCCCCAGCAGCAAATCATCTTTATAGAATGCGGCAGCTTGTCCCGGAGCAATAGCAGTCAACGGTTCATGAAGCTGTATATGCAATAAGTGTTCCGGAGTAACAGTTACCGTACCGTGATTCTCCTGTTTGCGGTACCGTATCTTCACGATTATATCAGAACAACCGAGTACACGGTTTTCGTTTATCAAGTTCCAATTATCCAGCCACATTTCTGTTTTCTCTAGAGATTGAAGAGGGGCAAGTACTATCTCATTCTTTTCCGGAAATATATCTTTCACAAAAACAGGACGATTCAGATGTATCCCTAGCCCGCGTCTCTGTCCAATGGTATAAAAAGGATATCCTTCATGCCAAGCAATAAAATGCCCCGTTTCATCGACAAACCGCCCTCGTCTGACTATTTCTGACCATTTCTGACCATGTGCGGTAAAAAGCTGATCATTTTATCCAACCAGTTTTTTAAAAACTCCGATAATCCATTGGACAGAAACAAACCCCTAAGCTGTCCTTTTTAGTAGCAACTTTCCGGAAGCCACGTTCAGCAGCCAATGCACGGGCTTCCACTTTCGTGATATCTCCCATTGGCAATAACATTCTACGGAGAATATCTTGTTTCAATCCCCATAAAAAGAAGGTCTGATCCTTGTCCGAATCAGCCGCAGATGTGATATAATAGGTATCATCCACCTTTACTTTCCGAACGTAATGCCCTGTAGCAATATAAAAAATGCCCATTTCATCGGCAAGTTCCGCTAACAACGGCCATTTCAAATAATTATTGCATAAGGTACAGGGAACCGGTGTACGCCCCGCCATATATTCCTGCACGAAATACTCAATGATCTGCTTATTGAATACTTCACGGGCATCATACGTGATATGACGGATTCCCAAACGCTCTGCCAGATGGCGGGCATCTTCCAGATATTCTGTCGAGCCATTCAATTCATAAAAACGGAAGGTTACTCCGATCACTTCATAACCGGCTTCCAGCAATCGCATAGCAGCAACAGAACTATCTGTACCACCGCTCATTCCAAGCAATACGCGTTTGTTTTCCTCTATCATGCTGCAAAATTAAGTATTTTCCCGTATCTTTGTCAGTTAAAGCCCAAAGAGAATGAGAGAGAAACCATCTGACGGACAAGTTATCATCGTTTTCACAGAGCATCCTGTGTTTGGTATACTACTGATCCCTTACATAGCAGAGCGACTGGAAGATGGCACGTTGCAGTTGATTGAACAGGCTTTTCACGCTTCTCCCGAAGCTATTGAACAAATGAATGAAGCAGAAAGACAAAGCCATCGACATCGCTTCTCACTATACAGAGAAATATTTAATGGGAGCCTATTCCCGAGAAAAGATAGTATCACGCTTCCTGCATAAGTTATCTCAAGATCCTGAGAAAGTAAAGAATAACATTCGGCCATTTATTGAAGGCAAACTACTCGAGATGCTTACTCTCATACGGGAAAACGGGTTATCTTTTTATCAGAAACAGCCCGGAAGCAAAGTGTTGTACGCCCACCATGCTTATCACGTACATCCACATGACGCCGAAGTCCGCTTTTACATTTCATGTCGACAGCAGTACTTTCCGCTATCAACTGCAATGTTATTATGAGAAGCAACCATTTTCATTGGACGACCAAAAACCCGTTATCGCATTAACTGCCTCACCCGCTACTCTATTGCTAGGGATGAATTTATACTTCTTTCCACACATAGATAGTGTCCGGCTCTTACCCTTTACCAAGAAAAAGGCAATTAGTGCAAGCGCCGCTCAACTCGAAAAGTATATCGACAATATTGTCATTCCGATTGCACGCTATCACGAAATCATAACCGAAGGGTGGGATATCCCTGAAGAAAGATGTGCCTGCGAAGCATTACTGTCACTTGAAGACATCACCCATAGCGAACAGTTGTTGCAGCTTGGTTTTCGTTATAGAGACCAGCTATTTACATCAGACAACGGAGCAGCAATGAAGAAAATCATTTATCGGAAAGACTCCGGTGAGGTATCCTTCTTCCGGCGGGATATTGTCGCCGAAAAAAAAGCGATTCAGCTTTTAGAAAGCTCCGGTCTGCAACGTATCGGTGATATCCATTTCAGGTTATCAGCCAGTTCTTCTGAGAAAACACTTGTTGAATGGATCAATAAGCATCGGGAGATGTTACAATCGGACTTTCAACTGACCGGCCATATGGGAAACACTCCTTACTGCCTGGACGAGATACATATCGAGCAAAGTTGTGACGATGAAGTAGTAGACTGGTTTGAGTTACATATCACCGTTGTTGTCGGCAACCTGCGCATTCCTTTCTCACGCTTCCGCAAGCATATCCTCGAAGAAAAGAGAGAATATCTGCTGCCGGACGGGCGCATGATCCTTTACCCGAGGAATGGTTCAGTAAGTATGCGAACTTGTTGGAAATGGGAGTTCAGACAGAGCAGGGAATACGATTGAAGCATACATTTATAGGCGCCGCGCAAGCTGCCTTGGGAGGAACAGGACTTAAAAAGTTCTCTGGCAAAAATCAGATTAAGAATGTTTCCGTCCCTAAAGCACTAAAAGCAACATTACGTCCTTACCAGCAGAAAGGATTCTCATGGATGATGCATCTGCATAAACTAGGATTCGGCGGATGCCTGGCAGACGATATGGGACTGGGGAAAACCCTCCAGACACTTACGTTGTTACAACATATATATAAATCGCCCGCCTCAAGGAAAGCAGCCACTCTCATCGTCGTTCCTACGTCGCTGTTGCACAACTGGCGACGGGAAGCGAAACGCTTTACAACGCTTTCAATGATTGAATATAACAGTAGCATCGTCGTGCCCCCCAATCATCCCGGGAAGTTCTTCGGACGTTTCCAGTTGATATTCACAACGTATGGCATGATGCGCAACAACATCGACCTGCTTTCTTCTTACAAATTCGAATATATCGTACTCGATGAGAGCCAGAATATCAAGAATAGCGAATCGCTCACCTTCCGTTCTGCACTCCAACTGGAAAGCAAGTATCGGCTTGTACTTACGGGCACACCTATCGAAAATTCACTGAAAGATCTGTGGGCACAATTCCGTTTCATCCAACCGGACTTACTGGGAACTGAGAGTGCTTTTCAAAAACAATTCATGATTCCGATCCGCCAAGGCAATACCCGTGTAGAAGCACAGTTACAACAACTGATATCCCCATTTATTCTTCGCAGAAGCAAAAGTGAAGTGGCTCCGGAACTTCCCCCGCTTACCGAAGAAACGATCTATTGTGACATGCCCGAAGAACAAAATACTCTTTACGAACAAGAAAAAAATAGTTTGCGGAATATCCTGCTCCAACATCCTCAAAATATGGATAAACTTCATTCTTTCAGTATCTTGAACGGCATCCTGCGGCTACGCCAACTTGCCTGTCATCCGCAACTCATCTATCCGGACTTTAACGGTGCATCCGGCAAAGCGATACAAATAATAGAAATATTCGACACACTACGGAGTGAAGGACATAAAGTACTGATTTTCTCATCCTTCGTCAAACATCTGGAAGTCCTCGCCGAAGCGTTTCGCGAACGGGGCTGGAAATATGCCTTATTAACAGGAGCTACCAACGACCGACCTTCCGAAATAGCCCATTTCACCGAACAAAAAGACGTGCAAGCTTTCCTTATCTCTTTAAAAGCGGGAGGAGTAGGACTTAATCTTACACAGGCCGACTATGTGTTCATCATAGACCCCTGGTGGAATCCTGCCGCCGAATCGCAAGCCATCGCCCGTGCCCATCGTATCGGTCAGGATAAGCAAGTGATTGCCTATCGCTTCATTACCCCAGAACAGTATTGAAGAAAAGATTCTCTATCTGCAAGATGAAAAACGGTAGATGACCTGGAAGCAGACATCAATTCTCTGAAAGACCGTGTCGCTGCTTTGGAAAAAGCAACGGAAGGACTGAATACTTCATTTGCCAGTCTGCAAGCCCTTATGCAAAAAAACAAAATCATTATCGGAATTACTCCGACTAAAGATGGCTTAGGATATTTGCTGGAACTTAGTGACGGAACAAGCATTAAAGTCATGGAGAGTGAAGCAGTACAAGCGTCTGTCCCTGAATTTTCCGTAGACGAAGAAGGCTACTGGATATATAAAACAAGTAATGATACAGATTTCAAATATCTGCCAGGAGCCGATGGAGAGAAAATATCAGCCTGGCCCCGTGATGGAGAAGGCAATGTGGTGGCAACTCCATTAATCAGCGTATCTTCCAGTGGATATTGGCAAGTGAGCTACGATAATGGACAAACATATACAAGCTTAGGAACTAAGGCCGAAGGTGGAAGTCAGGGAGGAACCAGCATATTCAGCAAGGTAGAATATAATGAAGCAAACCATACTTTCTCATTCACATTATCCGATGGAGGAAAAACATATACCTTTCCGGTAGATGACACCTTTGGACTGATAATTTATGGTCTCAATGATGCCAACAGCGAACAAGCTGTACAGGTTTTCGTCCCCAATGAGAATCATAAGGAATATAAAGTAGAACAGAATGACGTACAACAAGCCGTAGTACAAGCTCCCAAAGGATGGAATGTTCTTTTATCCGAGAACTTGTTAACTATCACACCACAAGCAACTGCGACAAAGGATGTGGAAGAAACTATTAAAATTGTACTTACTTCATCAAAGAATTATATCCGTATTGTATCTATTGAAGTTAAACAACTTTCCAGCGAAGCCGGAGCAGAAGCCTGGCAGCAGTTTGTTAACGCTGACCAACAGAATGTGTTATTAGACTTTTCATACGCCGGCTATAAGTATGGTGAAATGGCTCCTCCCGAAATAGAAACGCTAATAGCACAAGGATATAAAGTATACGATGTTACAGATCCCCAATATGGAGCTATCCCCAACGACGGCAAATCTGACAGAGTAGCTTTCATGAAGGTACTGGAAGAAATAGCGAGTCAAACAAAGCAAGAAGACAACAATATGACCGATCGATATATTAAGGAAAATGCTAAAGCTATTATCTACTTCCCAGAAGGGAATTATATTCTACAAGATGAGGATTCTAAGGATCGCAGGATTCGTATATCGATGAGTGATATTGTTTTAAAAGGAGCCGGAAGAAACAAAACAACACTCGAAATGACCGCTGCTAATAATTCTCCCAAACCTACGAGGAAATGTGGAATGCTCCTGTTATGATGGAGTTCAAACACAATACAGGATTAAAAGAATCAATTGGTGCTATCACTGAAGATGCTCCCATAGGCAGCAGAACCATAACGGCCAGTTTAACCGGAGTAAGCGCGGGCAGTTGGGTATGCCTCGTACTGGGAACCCCCAGAGTTGGGAAACACGAATGATGATGTTATTAATTCCGAACTATCTCCCTATCGATGGCAAGATATTAAAGTACAGCAAGGCATTACTCCCAATATCAAAACAAATGGTATTCAAATATTCGAATACCATCAGATTGAAAAGATCAGCGGTAATAGTGTCACCTTCAAAGAACCGATCATGCACGCCATCAATAAAGATTGGGGATGGAATGTACATAAATTCGCCAATTATGCCAATGTTGGTGTAGAAGATCTTACATTCAAAGGACATGCCAAAGAGAAGTTCATTCACCACGGCTCTGACATTGATGATGGTGGTTTTAAGCTCATCGATTTTGTGCGTCTGACCAATTCGTGGATGCGCCGGGTTAATTTTGAGAGTGTTAGTGAAGCCATGTCAATCACCAGTTCTGCCAACTGTTCTGCTTATGACATCACTATTGGCGGTAATCGTGGACATGCCTCTATCCGCTCACAGGCTTCTTCCCGCATCTTTATTGGAAAAGTAACTGAAAACAGCAATGGCTACACACTTAGAAAAGGAGAAGGTGAAAGCACATTGATGGAATATAAAACGAACGTTGGCCAATATCACGCTTGCGGTGTTTCAAAGCAAAGTATGGGTGCTGTAATATGGAATGTTAGATGGGAGATGATTCTTGCTTTGAATCACATGCCACACAGCCACGTGCAACACTAATCGACTGCTGTTCCGGCGGTTTCATGCATTGGAGACAAGGAGGAGACTCTGCTCAAATGCCTAATCATATGGAGAATCTGACAATATGGAATTTCTACGCAACAAATGCACAAACAGACCAGGACATCGATACAGAAGGTAAATTTACCTGGTGGGATGGTAACGGCTTTTGGTGGAAATTTATGCCTCCTATCATTGTCGGTTTCCACGGAAGTCCTTTAGATTTTGATGATACTCAAATGAAGCGACTCGAAAGCAACGGAACTGCTGTGGAACCATATTCACTCTATGAGGCTCAATTACGTAAACGTTTGGGATATGTTCCTTCCTGGCTATCCTCTTTAAAATAATAACTTTAAAACAATATAATCATGAAAAAAAGTATGGAGTATGTTCATGTTATTGGCTGTATGCCTGGTAGCATGTACCAACATTGACGATTTGGAAGATGATGTAGACGCACTGAAAAAGCGCGTTACCGCACTCGAAACACAAGTACGTGATATAAATAGTAATACTGAAGCTCTTCGCGAACTTTATAATGAAGGAACATTTATTACTAATATAGAGGAAAAGTCTGATTCTTACACACTCACTTTGAGCAATGGAAAGACAGTAAATCTATATATGAAAAACGATAATAACCTGTTATGCCCTATTATCGGTATTGATTCAGAAGGCTACTGGACTGTTCTTTACAACAAAAATGAAACTCCGGAGCGTCTGACTGTAAACGGACAACCTGTGAAAGCTAATGGAGAGAGTGGCAAGACTCCTACATTCAATGTAGATAGTGAAGGCTACTGGCAGGTTAGCTATGACGGAGGAAAGAATTATGGTTATATATACAAAGAAGGAACTAACGACAAAGTCAGTGCAACCGGTGACGGTTCTGCTCCGACAGAAGACAAAAACTTCAAGAGTGTAACAGTAGAAAACAACGAACTGGTCTTAGTACTTGCAGGTGAGGATGCTCCAACCATACGTATCCCTATCGTTCGTGATTTCGAATGTAGTTTTGCAGCCGAAGATTTAAAACAAGTACAGGAGTTTTCGGCAGGTGAAGTGAAAGAGTTTACCATGACCGTGAGAGGAGTAAGAAAATACAATGATTACTGCTCCAGAAGGATGGAGTGCTAAATTCTCTAAGGAAGCTGGAAAAGAAAATGTATTGGTTGTTACTGCTCCTGCATCAAGCGCAAAGATGATGACTCGTGCAACAGCTGATAACAGTACTGATATTGCGGTATTGGCAACAAGTGGAAAGTATGCTATGATTGCAAAGATTCAGGTTAGTATCAAGAATCGTACGGATTATAAGGCTGATTTTGATAATGGAAAAGACATTACTATCGGCGGCATCACCATCAACAACCAAATTTATTCAGATGCTGACATACAAATATTGGATGCAACAGATGCCGATGTGGCACTTGACACTTACTTTAGTGCTACAATGAGTAAACCTGTTATACTGTTCCTCACAGGTACAGCACACAATTTTACCACAACCGGAGTAAAATCAATCAGCAATGATGTTATTATCATCGGTCGATATGATGACGAGCAAGTAACACTTCGTCCTATTAATTGCTGGAAATCATGCAAAGGAAAGCTACTTTTTAAGAATATAAAAATAGATTTAAGTGATCTCAATGGAGGTAGCAATGCTGGTTATTTTATAAATAATGCAGGCGTTATCAGCAAGGGAGACTTCACTGACATATGCTTTGACAACTGCCTGATTGCGAATGTCTTGAAACCAATTTATTACGATGCAGCACAAAAGGGATATTTTGGTATAAATAACATCTCTGTTCAAGACACTCGTATTGAAGTTAATGCTATAAAAATTGCCTTGATAAATATATATAAAGGCTTCAATTTAGGAGATTATAAAACTTTCAACTTCAAGAACAATATTGTGTATAGTCAGACACCTCAAGAAGGCGTACAAATATTAAACTGGGCTACTGGTAATATACCTTTATCAGATGGTGTACTTTCTGCCGAAATTATAAATAATACTTTTGTCAACATGATAGGTAGCAATATATTCTTCAGATACCAAAAGGAACATCATTGACTATAAGCAAGAATATCTTTGACGTAAGTCCGGAAGCAGAATTCGGCTCCTACTATTATTCTTTCTTAGAAAGTTGCACGCCTCAAATAGATGTAACCGACAATATCGTATATGGCTTAACCAAAAATTGGAATTATTATCATACAAGTTCTTTAGTTAAAGAACCAACAAGCAGTAATAACATAACCAAGCACGCAACAGCTCCTATTACTCAATATGATTATGTAAATGGTATATTTACATTAGCTAGCGACGTAGCTGGTTATGGAGCAACAATTGAATAAAACTCTTTTACCAGTTTAATAATAAAAAGCCGCATAACTTTCGTTATGCGGCTTTTATTTATCTAAATGTCATATCATCAATCAAGAAATCAGAAACAGGAGAAGCTACTACATCCGGGTCTGGTTCAAAAAAATACGAGTCTGGTTCAAAAGAAAGTCCCTGCATCTGATGCATGCAACTTTGCACGACGACTCAGATCTGAAGGAAAAACTTTTATTAATATTCAAATACTTTACAAAAACATCTGCCAAGTTGAACAAACGATGGCTGGCTTAGCTAAAGCCACATCTTTTCCCCACCACCTTGCGGAAAAACTTTTTAATCTATCTTTGCATCCAAAACAACCCTACATGAAATACAAGCTTATCGTGCTCGATCTTGACGGCACACTCACCAACTCTAAAAAGGTAATTACTCCCCGCAACAGGGAAACTCTGATACGTATACAAGAGCAAGATACGTACCATTAGCCAACGAATTACGGATGAATGAATTCGTCCTATAACGGAGGAGAAATTATTAATTGGGAAACAAAAGAGATGGTATATGAAAATGTGTTGCCTAATGAAGTTGTTCCAGTGCTCTTCCGGAGATATAATAACGACCTAAAATGGCTTATGGCCTCATCGTGGGAGATGCCGATAAACTGATTTGTACCATTAGTTTTCCGTTCAGAACCCTATTTCCTCGAAACGAAGGCTCTTTACGGATTGAATGAAATTCGAGAAGGTTTAGCAATGGGAGATGGCTATAATGACTTATCCATGATTAAAGGACTGGGGAATTGCCATGGGAAATGCACAAGAACCTGTAAAAAAAGCAGCAGATTACATCACCCTAAGCAACGAAGAAGACGGTGTAGAGAAATATAAGTTTTGCAGTCAACAATAACCAAACATTTATTTTCATGCCGACAAAATTTTGTTCGGTGAGAAACCTTTGCCCGTAATGAAACCATTGGTTCCCGGTGTGAAACTTTTAGTTTTATACCGACAATAATATTATCAGTAAAACAACAAGAGCTAAAATCAATGACGGAGCAGATATTCAGATAACTAGAAAATAAAACAAATATAAAATGTTATGGAACATCCTTACCATTTACAACACCTTAGATAGAAAGAAAGAGTTGCCTTTCTCATAAAATGGCAGTATGTGGAAACAAACGACTGTTTCCTGCACAGACACGCCCGCCCGTCTTAACCTTCGATGTGTTATTCCGCTATCTCACCCACCTAGATATAAAGTACGCTACGTACGAAATATTACCGACGTAGGTCATCTGGAACACGATGCCGATGACGGAGAAGACAAGATTGCCAAGAAAGCACGTCTGGAAGAGTTGGAACCAATGGAAGTTGTTCAATATTTCTGAACCGCTATATAAAGGACACTGAATTAGCATCGAACCACAATCTCGGGACAACTGGTACAGAAGATTCTGGATGCCGGATACGCCTATGAAAGTGAAGGTTCCGTCTATTTCGATGTAGCCAAATACAACAAAGATCACCATTACGGCAAACTGTCCGGCCGTAACCTGGACGACGTACTGAATACCACCCGTGAGCTCGACGGTCAAAGTGAGAAACGTAATCCTGCCGACTTCGCCCTCTGGAAATGTGCACAGCCCGAACATATCATGCGCTGGCCCGCCCTTGGAGTAACGGTTTCCCCGGATGGCATTGTGAATGTACCGCTATGGGTAAGAAATACCTGGGTGAACATTTCGATATTCACGGAGGGGGAATGGACTTAATTTTCCCACACCACGAATGTGAGATCGCACAAAGCGTGGCTTCACAAGGCGATGACATGGTTCACTATTGGATGCACAACAACATGATTACCATTAATGGACAGAAGATGGGAAAATCATACGGCAACTTCATTAACTTGGATGAGTTCTTCCACGGTACTCACAAGTTACTGGCACAAGCCTACAGCCCCATGACCATCCGTTTCTTCATCCTTCAGGCACACTACCGCAGCACAGTAGACTTCAGTAACGAAGCATTACAAGCAGCCGAAAAGGGATTGGAACGGCTGACGGAAGCTATCGATGCATTGGGAAAGGTTACCCCCGCACCGGCAACTTCAGAAGGTATCAATGTAAAAGAGCTGCGTGCCAAATGCTACGAAGCAATGAATGACGACCTGAATACTCCTATTGTCATCGCACAACTTTTCGAAGGTGCCCGTATCATAAATAACGTCATTGCCGGCAATGCCACAATCTCTGCTGAAGACTTGAAAGATCTGAAAGAGACTTTCCACTTGTTCAGCTTTGACATCATGGGATTGAAAGAGGAGAAAGGCTCTTCCGACAGCCGTGAGGCAGCATATGGGAAGGTAGTAGATATGCTACTGGAACAACGTATGAAAGCGAAAGCCAATAAAGACTGGGCGACATCCGACGAGATTCGTAACACCCTGACAGCACTCGGGTTCGAAATCAAAGATACCAAAGATGGTTTCGAGTGGAGATTGAATAAATAAATATTAAACAGTCAGGGAGATAAATCCCTTCTACAGATAAAAAGACCGGCTCATTACGAACCGGTCTTCTCTTGTTTCATAGAAACATGATAACTAATACCTCTCTTGTAAACTCTTATCTTATTCACTAATTATTTATTTTCCATGAACATTTCAATCGGCTGTCCGTGCAGACAAGTTACCGTCAGTTGTGTCTGATCTCCCTGCTGCTCCAACCGGACATTTTCCATTGAATTCTTTAGCGTCCAACGACCTTTGAGTAGTATTTTCTTATAAATAGGACGGCTAGGTTCTTTTGTCGTATACGTCTTTTCTTTTATATTCAAGTTTGGGTCACAAACACTCAAACGAACTCCTTTACCGGTTTCTTTCGCATACATCACCATTGTTTCAGCAGGAATAGAAGCAATCACCTTTATCAGTTACCGGCTGATAAGCCTCAAAAGCCGCATACGCCGTAATACCTGTCTTCTTATCATAAACAACGTGAGCCGTTTGATCACGTTGCAGGACTTCATACGCAGGAGTTTTCTGAAGGTCGTCCAAGTCCGCTGCAGAAGGCTGTATCAATACCATATATTCATAAGTTCCGTTCTTCGGAGCTTTACCATGCTCTATCCATGCAGAGGAGAATTTTCCTTTAGTGACCGCACGGGTTTTCTCATGACGTGATTCTTGTTCCGCGATCTGCGAACGGACTGCTCCGTCTACTACATGATAGTAATTATCATAACCATCATGTAACCAATAGCCGTCATTACCCACTTTCTGTTCTCCGCCGTTGTATTTCGTCTGGAAAAGAGTCGTTTCCGTAGGATAATCCGCATTGGAGTTCGCAATACCTGTTCCCAGGCAAATCATCCGGTTGTCGAAGCAGAATACAGATTTACGGGCAACAAAATCAGGAGTGAAGTTTTCCAAATTACGCTCCATTAACTTCATAGCAAACATGCCATTCTTGCCTTCCAAGGAACTGCTACCGGAGAAGTTCTCCTTGGAATGAGCCATGGTAGTACCCTTTAACGGACTATCCAGCAACTCGAAGGGCAAATGAATGGTAGTCGTACCCGGCAGGCGGTTCCAGTCCCAACCTTCCTGCACAAAGCCACTTCCGGCACGGGAAACGGGATTCCCTTTACCCATGATCTGCACCGAGCCATAACTCTGATAACGCCCGTAACGATTATCTTTCGTATAGATTTCAGCCTCCCCATACATCAGTAGTATATCCTTTTAGCGTCACCATCCAGTCCGCACGGCGGAAAATGCCTGCCGAACCATAATTGTAAACGAAGAATCCTGTGGAGCCTGTGCTGGCTTGATACCTTCCTTCTTGAAGAAACGCGCATTCGGAGTATCACTATTGCGTACACCGTAGATAGTCAGCTGCCAGACCACGATCAAACGTATTTCCCCGACCGGATAAATCACCGGCTAAAGCTATATTGGCAAATGCTTCGACATCATCACTTCCCATCTTTCCACCGAAAGGATGACGTCCACTGATACCAATGCCCCATTCATAAAGATTACAATAATTACGCATGGCGATAAAGGCAGACTTTATATGCTGGCGGGCATCTTCCGTCAGTTCAAAACTGTATTGTTAGTAAAGCAATGAATTGCCCTATTACGGCCAGCACTCCAGTCGTATATCCCGGATAGAAACCGCCATGGTGAAAAGTTGTGCCGTCTACCTTAATACCACCGATCGTTCCCGGAGTATAGTGTAAAGAAGAAGATAGCCAACGTGAGAATCCCTCCAAAGCTTGCGCCTGCTCTCTTGCATCGGTAAACATCATAGCAGAGATAAATCTCGCCATTAATAAGCGTGTGCCAAGTATCCAACAATTCATCACGTTGGAGAGGACACGGCTGACGAGTCTCTTGCAGAGCCGCCCAGAAACGCAATGTAGAGAGATAAGCATCCCGTGGGGATGTTTATAGATCTCATCTCGCATCAGCCATGCCGTTGTATATATCTTACGAATCTGATAACCATAATGATGATTGGTACCCATACCGCTACCAAAGGCAAATCCCTGGTCAATAGCATAATCAAACACGGTGAAGTAGTTTTTCTTTGATGTCTCGTTTCGTTGCAATAAACGTCATACGCAAAGCCGGAAAGCATTGTTTCAATATCGTTCCACGACATCTCTCCTATCTTCTTGTCCTGTTCATCCGGAGCGACAATAGGTGTTCCACAAATCCCGTCCCAGCGATGGATGGACTGATAGCCGCTTTCTCAAATGTTTTATAGGCAGCATTAATCGGTCCTTGCGGAGCCTTTTTCACTTCCAGAAAGTCCGTTAAACGCTGTTCTATAGTCTTCAACTCCTTCTTTCGCTTATCGGTCAACTTAGTAGGCAGCGGAATATCATACGACTGCTGTTCCCATTTCCACACAAGACACCAGTGCCATAGGTCACGGTTAGCAATCCATTATTGGCAGGCAACTGCTGATCCGGAGTAGTACGAAGATTCATCTTCTTTTCGGGGAATGTCAAACGATCAAGAAAGATACGTCCTTTGCGTTGCGGGGCAACTAGTCTGTAAGCTACGATTTCTCTTGTCTTTCTTATCACCTTGCATATACGCAAAAGAGATCCAGCAAGCACGCCACCCGGCTGCTTTTAAGCGATACGAAGAACCAATAGGAGACCTCACCCGCTTTATTCAGGAACTCAAAACGAATAGAATCCTGCTGCGGTTTCTCATTATATATCCACAACGTAATACCAAACTGCTGTTCTTTTCTCGTATTCAACGATAAAGGAGCAATTTGAATGTCCAAGCGTAGAACCAGGCTGAAAGTCCCATTCCAAGCTACTTTTACCCTCCTTATAGAAAAGAGAAGAGATTTTCACCTCTCCCTTTCCGGAAGTCTTAAATGCTTCGGGCACTTCTTCTTCAAATCCGATGAGTTGGGCGAAAGCTGAAGAATGATTCCCAAAAGGAATAATACTATAAAACAACTGTTTTTCATTACTATTTTCAATTTAAACGCGGATGCGGATTAACATTAATTGTCGTCAAACAGTAAAACCTTAACGTTAATCTGCGTTTTATAAATTATAATTAATGAATCCGATCCGACAAGAATTTTCTCTGTGTACCAAGGATCATTTATTTCCTTCAGCATGGCTCCCATTTCACGATAGAGTTGCTCCACCACTTCCTTGTTTTCTTCCAAAGATAAATTGTGCAACTGATAAGGGTCTTTCGCGTCATCAAACAAAAGACTCTTTTTCAACTGTTTCGTCTTACGGTCGATATATAAACGCTAGTGTATACTGCGCGTTTTGATACCTCTTGAAGAAGGGAAGTAGGTCTGCACCAATCCATTCTCATCTTTTATCACCATCCAAATTCTGAATATAGAGTGCACCTGTGGGACGTACGATCTCCGCTTTCTCATCAAAGAAAAGAGGAGCGAAATTACGGCCTTGTACTTCGGCAGGGATAGAATCCCCCAGTCCGCACAAGCCAAGAACCGTAGGCATTATGTCAGGAGCGGAGAGCAATAAATCATCCACCCGCGGCTGAATCTTACCGGGGAAAACGAACCAGGAACGGAATATTCATAGATTCCGAGTAAGGGGAATTCTTCGGATCATCAGTGCGCTGGCTACACATCGTCTCACCATGATCGGAGGCAAAAATTACGACTGTATTCTTATCCAGCCCCATCTCTTTCAATGTCGTCAAAATCTGTCCGAAAGCACGGTCTACTCCGGTAACAGAAGCGAAATAATAACGTGCAGACTCCGGCTTTCTTCATCTTCAGGTCGACATTAGGACGAATCAACAGACTGTCTAGAGGCTGTCTTTATAAAGATTAAAGTCCTGCTCTTCACAGTCATTCAAGGAGCGATACGGGCTGTGAGGAGGATTCATGCCCACCATTATAAAGAAAGGCTTCTTGGTATCACGCACGTTACCGTCGTTTTTCAAATAAGATACAACTTTCCGGATTCGTGCAGAGGCGACCACTCTTTCGGATCGTGCCTCTTACCATCCGTATCCCAGTAATGCGGATTCTTGTGTTCGTCAAATGTGCCGTAAGAATACCAGTAATTGAAGCCGTGCCGGCGCTCTTTCGGTGTATAGGCATCCCATGCAGGACGTTTATTCTTCCACATACTGTCCCGGATGTTCGGGATCATTCGGAGTGGGAAATCTGCGTGAAGTTTACCGAAATAAGCACAATCATAACCTGCTTTGCTAAATACGTCGCCAATGCACTCCGCATCTTCACGCAAGGAACTGATAGGCCGTGTAGAGTTACAATTTAATGGCACTCCGCTTTTGTTCGGATACATACCGGTCAGTAACATTCCCCGATGAGGGCTACTCAACGGACAGTTGCTCTGTGCGGAGGACAGAACCATAGACTCCCGTGCAAATGCATCCAGATTAGGGGTATGTACGGGATCTCCCTCAAAATTTACTTTATCCCGGAATCCATCCTGCCTCCAGAAGCCCATCGCCTGATTACGGTACTGGTCCGGAAATACATAAATTATATTAGGATGCTCCGATTGTTCGACGCTTGCTTCGGAGCCTTGCAACCTTGTGCGGCAAACAGCGTCAAGCCTCCTACAAGAAGGTTTATAGGTTTATTCATGATAGTTTATGATAAATGATTAAAACAGGTTTAAGGTCAATAGAAATTATAAGATATGAAAATAAAAGTAAATTCATTGTTCACTGTTTACTGTTTATTATATTCATTTTTCCAAATCTCTTTTGCGCATCAATCCTTCCAAGAAGTAATAGTCAGCATAGTTCAGAGGAACGTCTATCTCCTGTCCGTGAGGGATACTGCCTACCGAGTGCATCAGGATAAAGTTTCCATTTGTACCCACTTCTGCGCGATAAGCGGGAGAGCCCAAGCTTTCCATTATCTTATCAGCCGTTTCCTTATAGTGGTTGCCCGGCAGATAGCCGTCCAGTTCGTAAAGGGCAGAAGCCGTACATGCTGCAGCAGAAGCATCACGAGGTTCATTCGGGATGTTCGGAGCATCGTAATCCCAGTAAGGAACGAGGTCTTCCGGCAGATTCTTATTGGTAAAGATGAAATTATAGACTTTTTGTGCTTGGTCGAGGTACTTTTCGTCTTTGGTATAACGATAACAGGTAGTATATCCGTAGAGGCCCAAGCCTGTCCGCGAGCCCAAGATGATTCGTCGGCATATCCTTGTGCAGTTTGTCTCTTACGCACTTCTCCTGTCTCCGGATCGTAGTCCACCACATGATAACAGCTGTTGTCCGGACGGAAGTGATGAGCCATTGTTGTATCAGCATGTTTCACTGCAATATTGTAGAAAGTAGAGTCTCCGGAAAAAGCGGTCGCTTCGAACAGTAATTCAAGATTCATCATATTATCTATAATCACCGGACACTTCCAACACGCGTTCCCTGCCAACCTCTATCAGCATCCCATGACTGAATAACGCCAGCATCCGGGCGAAAACGGGTAGACAAGAGACTTAGCCGTTTCAATGATTACATCTTTATATTTTTTCTTATCTGCAATACGGTAGCCGTTCAGATAGCTGCAGCCAATCATAAAGCCTACGTCATGGTGCCATTTCAGATGCTTCACAGAATCGAGGGCCTCTGTGTACTTTTCTGCCAACGGTAACCATTTTTTATCTCCTGTCAGGTTATAAGTCAGCCACATACTGCCCGGAAAGAAACCGGAACACCAGTCGTCAATAGGTATATAAGATATACTACCGTCTTTATTGATTGTTCTTGGATTTAGAATCTTACCGGATTTTTCAATAATATCTGTTTGAATAGTGTTTTGTGCTACCGCGTTGTCGATGTTGTCCTGGATAAAGTCTACTTCAACCTTTTTCTGTCCACCGCAACTCGTAAAGATCAGAAGGGATAGTCCTAATGCGCTAA
>VOFH01003863.1_pt1 | contig 36047 bp, 53 predicted proteins | sample 5384091 | NCBI WGS metagenome assembly VOFH01 (sample SAMN12384727, study PRJNA508395) | human gut metagenome | isolation source: healthy gut G | host: Homo sapiens
TCTGAAGATGCTTCTTTAAATCAAATCACAGGAAAAGGTCTCCGTTCTCCTCCACCATAAAAAGGGAACAGAATCTTCTCAAACCCGTGCTTCATAGAATCTGATGCTTGAGCATTGGAGACAACACCTCCAGGACACAGCTCCGGAACCCCTGCGCCCTCATTCGGGCCTCAATTTCAAAGTAAAGCCGTGCCCCGCCATATATTCGGGCAACAGAATAAATCATGGGTGGCACAGTCACAGATCCCCGCGCCCTTCGGATCTGCGGAGCCGCGGCTCCCACAATCGTATGCCGTCTACTGCGGGCTGCCCGGTCTTCCTGAAGGTCAGATACGCCTCGTCCATAAGTCCCCGATGAGCAGCGCAGTAGCACAACCGTCAGCTGTGTCTGCCTGCTCAGACTCCGCAGCTGACGGTGGCGATGATCTATCAAAAGTACTGCCTCTCTTAGCCGATCATCCGCCATGGTATAAAGTCTCGGTTCTTTACCCGCCAGAAACTTTGCTGCCGATACTGCGCCCTTTGCATAGCCTGGGTAGCACGGTATCGCTGGAAGGTAATCACACTCATCCTGTCCGGCGAGAGATCACGTCGTGCTCACCGACGATGGAGCCTCCGCGGTTAGCCTGGATTCCGATCTCATCCTTCTGGCGCTTCTCACTCGTCTGGGAGCGGTCGGCATTGACCGTGGTAGTGGTTGTCGCATCGCCTCATTGTTGGAGTCGCCAGCGCGCCAGAGCGGTTTCCGCTGGGCGCGTCCACCTTTTAGTGTGGTGCTTTTCCAGAATCTCGATGTCGAAGCCGGACTCAGCGGGACACTCTGCCGCCTCCTTCACCCTTTAACAGCGTGGTCCCCAGCGACATATCGGCGGAACGAAGTACCGCCACCTGACAGAAGTCTCTTCCACAAGCTCTGTTGCACAGGAATCCTCTTTTTCAGACAGTAGCTGAGACCGTTTTACCGCCTTTGCCGATGCAAAGTCACGATCTATCCGCCTCCACAGTACACGCCTCCAGGAGGAAATACCGGATAGGAATTCTGTATGGTGTCATTTGCATCAATTCCCGCAGCAATCGTAATATTCTCGTCTTCTTCAGCAATTTTAGAAATCACCTGTCCCATGGCTTCCATTGCAGCCGTGCACCAATCATCTTTACCATAAGTATTTTCCTCCATTTTATAATGAGTGCAGGGAAGTATCTGAGAGAGTGTTCAACAGGCGGACGCCCTGATACCGATGCGTCGTACCTGTCATGATTAATAACAGGGTTTATAAAATTCCGTGTTCTTCCATAGCTTTCTTTAAACGTTCTGGTTTGCGGGCAAATCCATCTCGGTGAGCGGCAGGCAGAAGCAGCCCAACCTTGCGTACCCATTAAGTTCATGGCCGCCTTGACCGGATCGGGTTCACTTCGCAGAACCGGCGCCTATCAGCAGAATCGCTTCCAGCTGAAGTCTTGCGCTCTCTCTCGCATCGCCGCGGAAATAGGAAAGCGCATATCTCGTGGGTCTGTGCAGGCGCTTTACGTGGACAGAACCGAAACGACGCCCGCTTTCTCCGAGAAGCCGGTACGATCCGGTCGTCGTTGCCGGAATATACATCACACGGCCGTCTGCCATCGCAACGCCATCAGCGATATTCGTGAGATTTCCGCTGGCCTCCTTCACACCGATAATGTTCGGCACGTTCTTACAAGTGGTACAATCGTCTGCGGAGCGATCGTCACGCCGGTACGTCCCGGGATATTATAGAGAATGATCGGAATCTTCACCGCATCCGCAATCGCGGTAAAATGTGCGATCAGGCCGTTCTGGTCGCCTTGTTATAATACGGGGACACGAGCAGACCGTCTGCACCAATTTCTCCGCCTCCTTTGAAAGATAGATGGCTGTCTCCGTACAGGTTGGAACCTGTTCCGGCCACTACGGGTATTCTCTTTATTTACCGCTTCACGTATGCTTTTTACGCTTAAATGTTCCTCATGGGTCATGGTGGATGCCTCACCGGTGGTTCCACAGATGACGATGCTGTCCGTACCGCCGGCAATCTGCTCTTCCAGCGCTCTTCCAGCTTCTCGTAATTCACCTCTCCGTTGTCCTTAAATGGTGTAATCAGCGCTACACCCGCTCCTTCAAAAAGTGCCATAGTCTTATCCTCTGATTCAATCTGTTCCTGTTGCCAACGCTTCCGCTACATAAAATCATGCGCCCGCCCCGTGCCATTATCCTGCTCTTATCCTTTTGCCTGCAAAACGATCATTCCTGACAGAGAAAAGAGCTGACAGCAGGGGTCAGCTCTTAAAGTTCAGAATCCGAGTAAATACTATCTTCAAGCAGCGCCCCATCATGCAGGATGACAGTCATATGATTCTTCATCATATGCCCAGAACAGATACGTCCCGGGCCGTACCGTCCTTCGGCGTCTCATCCTTTCCTCCACCCTCATGCACCCTGATGCATCAGGCAGAATACTCATAATCAACGCAACCTCTACTTTATTATGTATGTTACCATACTACCATTATTGCTTTGTATTGTCAACTTTAAGATGATCAATTTCTCTGATGCCATCCACGAGGATCAGCTCCTTCAGGGGAATACCTTTCCAGTCAGAATCAGGTCGATTTCCTCAACCCTGGACTGAAGCAGCGTCGTCATCTCATCCATCTCGATAATTCCCTGATCCAAAGTCCAGCACCTCATCGAGAATAACCAGGTCACACTCTCCGGTCGAAAGTACTTTTCTTGCAAAATTCATGCCGTTGCGGATATTCATCCGTTCTTCCTTCTGCTGCTCCTCCGATAATGTCTCGAAGAAAGCATCGGACTTTTCAAAACCGGAAAATCTTCAGTTCCGGTTCCAGCCGCTCTAAAATCTCACAGGAGGCCAGCTCCTGACAGCCCTTTAAAAACTGTATCATGATTGCCGTCTGCCCCTTTAACAGAGCGGAGATCCCATGCCGAGCGCCCTGTCGTCTTTCTTTTCCTTCGCCGCATATAACCTGTATTGTACCTTTACTCATCCTTTTGCACCTCATACCAGCAAAAAGCAATATATTGATATACTACGTTACCCGCTTATCGTATCACAAAATTTAAATTTTTGCAAGTTTTTTCTTACCGTTTTCTTAATTCCGCCTTATCCTTCGTTATTCCGCGCATTCAGTTGTTGACAGATACCTCGTAAGCGATCCGTTTCTCACACTCGGTTTCGCTTGAGCTTCTTCGTATATCTCTGCTCTGCACGCGGCCCCAGACTTCACCCGCGCGCCACTTCGAAGCCGGAGGCGTATCGGCGTTTCTTCCCACGCGATACACGGAATGTAGTCAGACTTCCCATAGGGCCGGTTTACGGCAAGCAGCAGATCCGCGATCTCTCTGCCGAGAGAGGAGTCTTTGTAAATAGGGGGCCTTACATATATATCCATCCAGAAAAATCTGATTTGTTTTCGTATAATCCGTAAATTCCTCCAGGAAATGGATCTCACGCACGAAGATGGACAGAACCAGGCGGTTTTCGTCCCTTCATGCCGGTTATAGGACGGAATTGTCCCAGGGCTTCCATGGTACAGCCTATGTAATTCGCTTTACGTCGATGAGCCGCTCCGATATCATAAAGGTATGATATCCGCCTGCTCGCTGAGGCGGTTCACCGCCACATCCACCATATAAAAACCTTCGCCAACACCTCATGGCTGAAGGTGAAGCCGAGATGATCTCCTGATTACGCTTACCTTGTTGTTCTCAATCATTTTTTCTGACATTGTATTCCTCTTCTTTTCACTAATTTTTGTCTTAAGATTAACGGTTCGTATTCTGTTTTGTGCTTTTAAAACAGAACGATGCACGGATGAATGGTTACAATTTGCTTTGCAGCTAATATTAGGGTATATGAAAATTGTTCCGTGAAATGATAAGAAACATCCAAAAAATATCGACAGAAAATCCCCGTCTGATCTCATAAAAAATCAGTTACACCCTTTATTTCCCGAAAACTGAGAAAGCCAGCCACCGATAGACTGACAGTTTCGGCATTAGAAAGCCAGCCTGAGAAAGAAGGAACCCCATGTTAACCTTTTCCCGCAGACACGAAATACCAATTAACCCCAGGGATAGCTCATCCGTATCGATAAAGTCCAGGCACTGCTCCAGGCTCATCTCTTCGGCGGTCGTCAGCTTTAAGGCCTCGTCGGCGCTGCTGGAACGGGTGTTGGTCAGTTTCTTGGTCTTGCAGACGTTGATCTCGATATCCTCCGCCTTCGGGTTCTGTCCGATTACCATACCGGAGTAAACCTTCACGCCGGCTCCGATGAACAGGATGCCTCGCTCCTGCGCATTGAACAGACCGTAGGTGATGGACTCACCGGCCTCAACGCGATCAGGGATCCGGTCTTTCTATAGATAAATCCCCCTTGAACGGAGCGTATCCGTCAAAATGCCGTGTTCATGATACCGTTTCCCTTTGTATCGGTCATGAACTCACCGCGGTAGCCGATCAGGCCTCTGGACGGAATGGAGAATTCCAGTCTTGTGTAGCCCCCGTTTAGTGGGACTCATTCCCTGCAGTTCGCCTTTTCTGCTTGTCAGCTTCTGGATGACGCTCCGGTAAACTCATCCGGAACATCGATATAGGCGATCTCCATCGGCTCCAGTTTTCTGTTTCTCTCGTCGCATTTGTAGATAACCTCTGCCTTGCTGACTGCGAACTCAAAGCTCTCACGGCGCATGTTTTCAATCAGGACGGACAGGTGCAGCTCACCACGGCCGGATACCTTGAAGCAGTCAGGAGACTCGGTCTCCTCCACGCGAAGGCTGACATCGGTGTTCAGTTCGCGGAACAGGCGCTCTCTGAGGTGGCGGGAGGTGATAAACTTACCTTCCTGTCCTGCCAGCGGGCTGTCGTTTACCATGAAATTCATGGCGATGGTCGGTTCGGATATCTTCTGGAACGGAATGGCTTCCGGGTTATCCGGAGAGCAGAGCGTATCACCGATATGAATATCCGCAATACCGGAAATGGCCACGATCGCGCCGATTCCCGCTTCCGTCACTTCCACCTTGTTCAGTCCCCGTCAAACTCGTAAACTTTTGCCGACCTTGACCTTGCGCATCTTCTCCGGGTCGTGGTGGTTTACGATGACACATTCCTGATTTGACGCGGATGAGCCGTTGTCCACCTTACCTACGCCGATACGGCCTACGTACTCATTGTAATCGATGGTGCTGATCAGAAGCTGAGTCGGCGCCTCCGGGTCTCCCTCCGGAGCCGGTATATGGTCGATGATCGTCTGGAATAAGCGCGCTCATGTTCTCTTCCGGATCGTCTAAATTCTTTCTTGGCGAAGCCTGCCCTTGGCAGATGCATAAAGGAACGGGCAGTCTAACTGCTCTTCTGTCGCATCAGATCCATGAGAGCTCTAATACTCTCCTCTTCAACCTCGTCCGGTCTCGCCTCCGGACGGTCAATCTTATTGATACAGGCTACAACGGAGAGGCCCAGTTCCAGCGCCTTGCGCAGAACAAACTTCGTCTGCGGCATAACGCCCTCGTAGGCATCCACCACCAGAATAACTCCGTTTACCATCTTTAAGACACGCTCAACCTCGCCGCCAAAATCCGCATGGCCTGGCGTATCGATAATGTTGATCTTCGTACCGTTGTAATTGACAGCGGTATTCTTGGAAAGGATGGTAATACCACGCTCTCTCTCGATATCATTGGAGTCCATAACCCGGTCAACAACTTCCTGATTCTCGCGGAAAATACCCCGCTCTGTCTGAGCAGGGCATCCACCAGGGTAGTTTTGCCGTGGTCAACGTGGGCGATGATGGCTACATTTCTGACGTCTTCTCGTTTCATCTTCATAATATGTGTACTCTTCTTTCCTTTGGATAAAAACTCAATAAAAACTAAGGACTCTATACTGTCCTTAGTTCATTTACCTCTTCACAAATAATTTAGTATAGCACCCTATATACCAGATTGCAAGGTGTTTTTTTTGCCTTCTCCGCTCTTTTCGGTCCGATTCCAGTTTTTAACTTTCAGGGGAATTTTATAGTGGTCCCCGTTTTTTTATGGAGAACTAATCCGCCGGTTCTCATTCTGCCGAAATTCCTTCAGGCGCACCGTTTTTGTCAAGCAGTCTTAAACAGCCGCAGGGAAAGACTGGCATAAACTGCCTGCCCTGTATTCCCATCGGACAGTTCCTCCTCCCGATCATTTTTTCCGGTACTGTTTTCTCCGCTTCCTTCGCCACCGCCTCCGCCTTTATAAGGCAGTTTTCCACGCTCCCGCCGATAATTTCTGGTACAGCGGCGGTTCTGTCATAAGCCGTGCGGCAGACGCCCATTCTTCATTCTCTTCTGTCATGAAGCCGTTCTTTTCCCTGTCTGACAACGTCGACGACTCCGCTGGCGCGCACTGCGACTACGGGACAGCCCGCTGCCATGGCTTCCAAAGGACAATTCCCTGTGTCTCCGATTTTTGAGGCAAATAAAAAACCGTCGGCCGCATGGAATAGTGGATACTTCGGCATTAAGGAACCCGGATGGCAAATGATCTGACGTCCGATCCCCAGCTCCTCCGCCATATTTTTAAGCGCCTCTTTCCTGGTTCCATCCCCGATTACAAGAATTCGGAAGCTGTCCCCACCATGTTCCTGAGACAGGCGGCTCCCGCAGCAGGAAATCGAGATTTTTCTCCTTTTCCAGGCGCAGTCGTAGCAAACAGCCATTTTTCTCCGTCCAGATACCGGGAACGGATCTCTTTTCTCGCGGTCAAATTTCGTTTAAAAGCAGCTGCTGATTCCTGTTGGAAGGACCTTCCATCGGAGCCGCAACTCCCTGTTCCACCAGACATTCCTTCATGGACGCGGTCGGTACGAATACCGTGTCACACTGATCCCAAATGCGGTCAGATACTTCGGTACGAGCACTTCCTGCTGAAGCGCGCCGCGTTTCTCACAGGCTCCCGCCCCGCTGTCATCCGTTCATACAATTTAAAATAATGAAGATATTCTTCGTAACGGGTATGATACGTATATAGGGAATTCCGTATTTTTACTTAAATAGACGGCGGTAAATCCTATCACGACCGGATGATGTACATGGATTACGTCAAACTGTCCGTCGCGGAACTCTTTCTCAATCCGCTTATCATGAAGTTTCCGATTACCAGCCCTTTTCCCGCTGTTCATAGAGAACCCGGTATCTCACAACACCGGTTCCTCCTCCCTACAGCCTGCCCTTCCGGTGCAAACACCGTCACCTGGTGTCCCCAGATTCCGCAGCCCTTCTGCCAGGCGCTCGATGGAAATCGGAACGCCGCCGATGAATGGTTTGTAGTTATTCGTTAACATTGCAATCTTCATTTGTTCCTCCTTTTTAAGAAAACAGACTGATGGCCTGTCACCGAGCCAGTAACCGGCCTATCAGGAAAAAATTCCATACAAAAATTCCAAGCGCCGAGCTCACGCTGTATTTAATAAAATTCATTCGGATCACTCCGGCCGGAATGGAGATCACGGTCCTGACCATGGGAATCAGTTGCTGATAAAGATTCCGATGGCCCCCCGCCTCTCAAGCATGGCGAAATTCTTCTCTATGACCGGCCGCTGGGCCAGGAAACTTCTTTAAATACTTCTCCAGCAGCATATGGCCCGCCCAGCCTTCCCAGCCCGTACAAATCCAGCTTCCCAGCATTCCTACAACCAGCCTAAAGCAGGGCCATGCCCAGTCCGATCTGCCCTTTGCGGCCCAGATCCCTGCCAGCGGCATGATAACACCGGCCGGAAAGCCGGGAAGATTCAAATACTCCAGCAACACAATTACAAATATAAAAACTGCCCCGTACTGCAGAAAATACTGTGTCAATGCCTGTATATCCATAAAAAAGACCTCCTTGATGATAAAATCATAAAGGAGGAATCTAATGCCGGACGCAGATTTTGTCTAAAAAACAGGGAAGAAAATAAATATTTTCTTAACTGGCTCACGCTCCGTAAATAAAAGCAGAGATTTCAGCAATTCCCGGAAATCTCTGCGTGTAAAATGGTAATGCTTACTTCCTTGCTCCGTTTCATCAACGGAATATCCATCCGGCGTTGTGCGACCGCTGTGCATAATGGCACCGTGAGGACGGGAAACCGTCTCCGGTTTTTCATAAACCCAGTGGTTATTTATCTGCTTCCAGCGGACTCCCCTCCGTCTGAGGCGCAAAATAATACCAGTTATCGTGAATCAGATTCCAGCCTTCTGCCATGGAACCATCCGCATTCAGATATAGTACCAGAAGCCGTCAGTCTCGTTAAAGAGCCATCCTGTCTTCATAGCGCCGTCGCCAGCCAGTACCATTTTCCATTGTCTAAAAGCCATCCTGTCACCATGCTTCCGCCGGCATCATAATAGTACCACACCTCACCGGATTTCTTCCAGCCGCGCGGACCGCAGAGACGATCTGTACCGGAACCGGTGCTTCCGCCGCCCTGATCCGTTTAAATACGCCTGTCAGATGTGTATCTTCCCGGAGCACAAAGGAACTGCGGCCATCCCCGTCGGCGGTAAGTGTTTTTCGTTGGCCGACAGGCTGACCAGCCGGAAGCCGCTGTCAGGAACTGCCTTCACGGTTACTCTTGTTCCCTTTTTACCGCTTAGGGGTGATGCGGTAATCACGCCGCCTGTTAATCCTTCCTCGATTGACATGGAAAATTTCTTCTGCATCGGGAGTCTCTTATTACCGGTCAGATATACACTGCACTTTCGGGAGAATAAAAGATATCACGCCTTCGTTCCGGCTGAGCGGCAGCGGCTTAAGTTCTCCGCTTCCCGTTTTTAACAGTGCACGAATCGTATCGGTCTGCACCTGGTCTCCGTCAAATTTCATCCCTGCCTTCAAAGGCGCTCTCCGGCCGGGCCGCTTCACTCCGTTTTCATCTTCCAGATAAAGCTGGAACCTTACAGGACCGCTTCCAGTCTCCTCCAGCCTTCCCGGATCTCCGCTTTCTGTTACCTTTATAATGACAGAGCGTATTTCAGCATGCTTTGCTGCCTCCGGACTCTCAGTCACCTGGTTCACATTTTCCCGTTTCGCCGTCTCACGTTTCGCAGAAGATGGTGTCGCCGTGGAAGGGCTCGCCACAGAAGGCTTCACGGTTCCCGGCGCTTCGTAACCGGCGTTGGAAGACGTTGCCTTCACCGCCTGGGACGGTGTGGCTGGAATCAGACTCTCCGGCCACGGGATATTGAGCAGAGCACCTGCCGCCGTCACCTCTGCATCCATCTGTCCCGGAGTTTCGATCCGGACTTCTGCGTGAATCCCTGCCGGCAGACATAACGCCTCTGTACAGTTCTTCCAGAACCAGCAGTTCATCCATGCAGTACTCTGCCAGCTCTTCATTCGATACCTCCCAGACCGCGGCAATCGCTTCCTTCACCGCTTTGATCACTTCTTCCTCTCCGTAATCACCTGCGGCTTCTGCAGCTTCTGCGGCCAGAGTAATCAGCTTCACCACCCGTTCTGCCGTGGGAGGCGTTACCGGAGAAGTCACTCTCACAGACGCACAGGAGCTGGTTCCATTGGTTCCCTTTGTATGAACCACCAGTCTCACTCCATTGTCCGTCAGCAGCACATCCACGTTCTCGTCGTGACTCACAACCTCTTCCGCCGGCCGTTCTATATCCACCGTTATGGATCCTGTATTCTTCATGGTCGGATCGGAAACAGCCACTGTCAGAATACCGTCATCACTCTCTTCTGTCATGACAGACGCCGCCCTGTTTACAGACAGCGCTCCCAGCTGTGCAGGTTGATCCGTCCAGAAGTTGGCCCGGTCAAAAGGCCATCCGCCGTGGATACCGCCTGAACGAAAGGCGTGTTAGCCAGAACTAGTGATCCCCGGCTCCTTTGAATAGCTTTCTGTCTCCCCCGGCGCTAAGCCCAGGAAAAAGCACGTATTCATACGTATCATTTTTCGGGTTTGCCCCATGGTCAAACCACATCTCCAGGTCAGTTTCCGAAGCGGCGCCCTCCGACGTCCGATCAGCGACCAGTCTCCCGCATTTTTTCCTTTTCTGACAGAAATGGTCTGATCTCCTCCCGGGAAATAGTAACCGATGTCACTGCCTTCCACGTTGCCTTCCAGGTGGGCCCAGGACACATTGGGAATGCTGGTTCCTGATACATCGGCGCTGCCTGATACGATGTCCTCCAGACCGGCCTCCTGAACCGGCAGTGCTTCTGCCTCACCGTTTACAGTCAGCACATTGTCCGCCTCCGCTCTGAGCCTGCGGTTTTCGATAATACTCTCCACCGGGCTGGACTCTCCGGAATTGGTGATTCCGGCACCCAGACACACGATCTGTCCGTCAAACATAAACCAGGACTTCCTGGCCGAAAACTCAGGGAATACGGTACCGAAGGCGATCCTCCCCTTCCTTGACCCGTACCTCACCGGTCATGGACATGCCGTTGATTCCGTTATTGCCGATGACACTTCCGCCTACCCAGGATTCTCTCGACCGGAAATCTCCTCCCTGGGCAAATCCTGAGCTGTCAGGCTGTCCCGTGCCGATATCCTTGGAAACGACCGTCGTACCTGCCAGCCGCAGCGGATTCACCGTATTCCAGAAATTCTCCGTATACTGCAGGATGTCGCTGTTATACAAATAGGTCATACCGCTTCCCTGATGCCAGCCGTAACGGTTCTCGTGATTCATGATCTCCGTATTCTGAATACGCTCGGAGTACATGGACAGCGCCAGCTGGAAGTCTTCCGTTCTGTGAATCGCACGGTCCATAAGCGGAAAATTCTTATGAACCGGCTGTACGCCGCCTGCGATAGAATCATCGTCCCTGATTTCCATGGCCTTCTCTTTACCGCCATATTTTCTGCACCGGTAAGAGAGTCCAGAAAGCCCGGATCAAGTTCAATCCATGCCTTTAAAGCACTCTTCAGCTCTCTTCCACATCAGAAGAAACGGAATTCATAAGCTGTATCATCAGGGTCATGGCCTCCCTGCCTGAAGCCCGGTTGCCTGCTCCCCGGTCTGGATACGGAACGTCCCTTCAGTCCGTCTAACATCAGCCCGTTATACATCCGTTTAGAAAGCCTTCCTTCAGGTAAAACTCCAGATTTTCCTGTACCTCCCGCGGATAATCCCACGGTGTTTCGCAAGCAGAGGCGGCAGTCCCACACCGCCCTTCAGGAACTCGATCCGTAGGAACCGAGATACGGCACGTGGGAATGATCGAGGTAGGAGCCGTCTGCGTAGAAACCGCTGGTGTAGCCCTGATCCGCAATCTTTTGTGCTGTCTTCCACCGACTGGATAACAAACGTTTCCCGCAGAGGCTTTTGACGCCAGGTAAACCAGTTCATTGTCCTCCCTTAATATCCCCAGTCCCAGAGCGGTCCTGGAGCAGTCTATGATATTGGCCCCTGCGCCGTCCTGTATCCCTGTGCATGGGTGCTTCCGGTTCCGATGATCCCCTCGTGATAAGGATCCGGCTGAAAGAAATAGAGTGCCTCCGTATAGAGCGCAGTCTCTTCCGGCGTGAGATCGTCATATAAAAGCACCAGGGCCGGGATTAAGTCCTTCGGCAGACCAATTTCCCAGGTCCACCAGTTATCTGTCTGTGTCTTTGGCGTATAGCAGGTGGAACAGAGCCAGTCCAGAATATTCTTCATATCGCTCAGCATCACAGGATCCTGGTAATACCGGCTTCCCTTTTGCCGCGTAAGCGCTGGCCATCGCCAGGAGCTTTTTAAATGCCGGCCGGAATTCCACTGCATCATCCTCATACGGTATCTCTGCATTTCCAGCCGCGCCTTCATCCGCCGGCCATGGAATGCCCAGGCAGGACTCCTGCCCCTTTGTACGCATACGCTTCCCAGGCAGTTTCCGCCTGCTCATCAATCTTTTGAAGAATCTCCCTGCCGCCTTCCAGGACCGTTAAGTCGTCTCCAATCATAGATTCCTTCCAGCGCCTGCGGATTGCCGCAAAAAATCAGAAGCGTCCGCGGCAGGCAGCTGATCCGGGTCTTCATAGAGAACGGTAACAAGCCATGTCGCAGTCGTCCCGCTTTCATCTGCGCTACGATGCTTACGGTTCCCTTTTCCCGCGCGGTTATGATCCCATATCCATCTGCGGTTCCTTTATCGATGCGATATGGCCGCCGTCGGTGTCACCGGCTTTTCTGGTTCCATCCGTTTCTCCGTCCTTTAATTCCCGCTTGATTTTACTGCTCCCCCGCATTGCGGACGAAGCTCCCGTCAGGCTTTGGTATCTTCACTTCCCACCGAATCGGGCCGTGTAAGGAATCCGGCGCCTGAATCCGGCCATCCTGTCCCCTGTACAAGAGTAATCTCGTCCCCGGTCAGAGCGTCCGGAACTTTCCCTCAATCATTACAGTAACCGGAGCACCCCCCCATGGCGGCCGTATCAAACGTAAGGGCTACGCTCTCCCCCCATGACTGCTTCCTGCAGTGCTTCCGGTTTGAAAACCGACAGAACCTGTTTGCCTGCCGTCTTCAAGAACGAGTTTTACAGATCCCACGGTCTGAGACGGAATCTTGGCCACAGTAAGCCTCGATATTTCCTGTAGAGGGATCTTTTTTTCAATTCCAGAGCCCCCGGTGAATCCATGGTAACGGGAACCACCTGATTATCCAGCCGGAGAGTTCCGGTTCCCACTTGGTGACAGCCAGTACCCTTCTCCCACATCGGGCTGCCTGGACTGCAGTCGTATTTACAAGGAGTCTGGCATCTGTCTGGTACAGGCTGGTATTGGAATAATCATCCGTAGTCTTTTCCGGCCACCATCGCGTACTGGTACGTCTCCTGCGGCGCCAGAAACAGCTCGGCAAGCTGAGCCGTATCTGTTCCTTTCGTATTCAGCCTGTAATAAACCGATTCTTTCGTAAGATAAGATCCGCTTTCTCCGTCGCCGAATATGTAGGACCAGTCCAGGTCCTTAGCCCCTCCGTTTCCTGAGGCGGCGCTGAGCCAGTTTCTCTGGGTATGAACCCCTGGGTCGCCGTGATTGACCAGCGGCGCCCACACTCCGCCTTCCCCGCTGGCATTGCGCACATTCCTGAATCCGTTGCTGGGATTTGTCAGCGCCAGCTTTTGTCTTTCCGGTAACCGGGATGGTATCCACAACGGTCACGAGTCTCTTGTTTTCTGAATCGTGCGCCTTTACCCCGGCTCCGGCACAGATGATCTCATCCTCAAACAGGAACCAGGATTTTACACCTTCCGCCTCATTGCCCAGCCGGATTCCCATTGCCGCACCGGTACTTAACCCCTGCGCTCAGCACGGTCTCCGGTGTAATCTGCAGCTTTCTCAAATCCCGCTGTCTGCCATCCCACAACATCGTTGTACCAGGAATCAGCGCTTCATCCATGGTGTTCCACGCCTGATCCGGGCTGCTGCCCTGAAACAGCGCAAGGCTTCCGCCGCCGGACACCGGATCAAATACCGCCGCATACCGTCCCGTGTTGATCTTTGACCCCTGATCTCCCACAGGCAGTGTCACTCCTGCGGCCGGCGTTGTAACTGCCATCTGAAATGCCAGACACATGCTGAACGTCCGCTTCCATCTGTTTTTACTTTTTTGTTTCACACAAGCCCCTCCTTTATTTATCAGATAAGAAAATTATAGAAAGATCCTGTGCAAAACGAAATGTAACATTTTTATGTTTCTTATAACTTTTATGGATTACCCCTCTGAAATTCTATTATTATCTTCATATTTTTATATTATTTACTGAAAATACATATTTATATGGTAACTTATAATAGTATTCCTTGTGTTATCAATTATTCCTATTTTTATTAGTCAATTAGTATGACCCGCTTTTCCAGAATGCCGTAAAGCCACCTCATCCTGTACCTCGATGCCGGCCCTTCCATTCGTTAAATCAGTTAATTCCTTAAAAGCCGTTCTTTTCCCCTCTTCCGGTATCAGCACGGTGAGAACCACCTGGTCTGAATACTGGCTGTCCAGGATGGTAATATTTCTCTGCCCCAGCAGATACTGGATCTTTCCGACTCCGTTATAATCCGTAGTCACCGCAGTCCGTACCGCAGGCATCACGGCCAGCACCGTACTGCTCTTAATCCCGCCTGGACGGCGCCGGAATAAGCCCGGACCAGTCCTCCGGTGCCAAGCAGGGTCCCTCCGAAATAGCGTGTGACGACGGCACAGGCGTTACAGATGCCTTCTCCTTCCAGCAACATCCAGCATGGGACGGCCCGCTGTCTGGGATGGCTCGCCGTCATCACTGCACCGTTTCTGCTCCCCGTTTTCCCCAATGATCCAGGCATAGCAGTTATGGCGCGCATCCCAGTATTTCTTTCTCGTCTCTTCCAGAAATAAAGAGCCTCCTCCTCCGATTGAACCGGCCGCAGGGAGGCGATGAATCTGGACTTCTTCTCTGTGATCTCGGCGGTCCCGCCCTGGTATAATATCTTATATGGATTTCTCATAGGATTCCTCGTTTCTTTCGCTGTTTCGCATGTTTATTAAGCATAATTATAGAAAAAATCCTTCACTTAATCACGCATGTTTTCTCTGCTCTTTTTCGCTTCCACGTATAATCTTTGCAATTTCTTCCAAAACTGGTAAGTGTTGAATTGATTTTCATTCTCTGGTACACTATGAACACTTAATGAGGTCTTTCACGAATTTAGTGTTTGTGGTATAATGATTCGGTAAAGGAGGTTTCCTATGAACTATGGCAAACATGAGACGGAAAAAGATCAAATCCGTCAATTCAAAAGCGAAGAAATACACCAGCCGGGTTTTCTTGCCTTTTTTAAAGAGTCTGTTCGTGCTGTGCCTGTTCTGCCTGGTAGTTGCCGGGAGTATCGGATTTGGCATGGTTAAAGGAATCATAGACAATGCTCCTGACGTCGATATCGCAACCATTGTTCCAAACGAATACGCCACTACGGTGTATGACAGTGCCGGCAATGTGACCGAGACTCGTCACCGCCGGTTCCAACCGTGAGGAAGCTACGACGAACTGCCGGGGAACTTAATCAATGCGTTCGTAGCATATGAAGATGCAAGATTCTGGGAGCACAACGGAATTGATCTGCGCTCCATCATGCGTGCGGTAAAAGGCGTGCTGACAGGCGATTCCTCTGCCGGCGGCGGAAGTACCATCACCCAGCAGCTGATTAAAAACAGCGTTTTTGGCGGGGGAATGGAAAAAAGCTTCGGGGAGCGGCTGGAACGAAAGATGCAGGAATGGTATCTGGCCGTCAAACTGGACAGTGCCATGTCAAAAGAGCAGATCATAACAAACTACTTAAACACAATCAACCTGGGAAAGAACTCCCTGGGCGTCAAGGTAGCGGCGAGACGATATTTTAATAAAGAGGTCTCCGACTTAACGCTGTCAGAATGCGCCGTACTTGCAGGCATCACCCAGAACCCGTCAAAGTTCAATCCGGTAACCGGACAGAAGGCCAACTCTGACAAGCAGAAGGTCATCCTGCAGTACATGGTCGATCAGGGGTACATTTCCAGGACGAACAGGAAGCGCTGGCGGACGACGTCTATTCCAGAAATTCAGGACGTGGAGATCGTCACCAAGAGACTTCCACCCCTTACAGCTATTTTACGGACGAGCTGGTAGAACAGGTACAGGATCCATGAAGGGAAAAGCTTGGCTACACCAATACCCAGGCTACAATATGCTGTACTCCGGCGGACTCTCTATCTACGACGCAGGATCCCGATCCAGTCCATCGTAGACGAGGAATCAACAATCCCGACAACTATTCGGCGGCCACATATTCATCGCACAGGCTCTCCGTCACCGGGGCGAACGGCTCTACCCACTACCGAAATTTAAAAACGCTACCACCGAGACAGCGGGGCGACTATGACCGGTCTGTACGACAGTGAGGAAAGATACAGGCCGATATCGAAAACTATAAGAACAGTCTTTTAAAGGAAGGCGACACCATCATCGGTGAATCCCCTTCACAAGACGCTGCAGCCACAGGCCTCCTTCGTCATCATGGATCAGAAGACGGGACAGGTAAAGGCCATCGCCGGAGGGCGCGGAGAAAAGACCGCGAGTCTCACTCTAAACCGTGCCAGCAACACCCTGCGCCAGCCGGGTTCCACCTTCAAGGTGCTGACGGCGTTTGCTCCAGCCATGGATACGTGCGGAGCGACGCTTGGAACCGTCTATTACGACTCGGTTTTAGACGGTTGGCAAGAAGACCTTCTCCAACTGGGTACAGCTCCGGCTACCAGGGTTATTCAGTATCCGTGACGGTATTATCTATTCCATGAACATCGTTGCGGTCCGCTGTCTGATGGAGACCGTCACACCGCAGCTCGGTGTGAATACGCGAAGAACTTCGGCATCACATCTCTGACCGATACAGACTACAACGCGGCTCGCCCTGGGCGGAATCACCGACGGTGTGTCCAACTTGGAGATGACGGCGGCCTATGCCACTATCGCCAACGGCGGTCGTCTACACAAGCCGGTGTTCTTTACGAAGATTATCGATCACGACGGCAAGGTGCTGATCGACAACACGCCGGGAGACCCACCGCGTGCTCAAAAGATTCCACGGCGTTCTTATTGACGGATGCCATGGCCGATTCCATGGAAAGCAGCCGGAAGTTTGCACGTCCGGGCGCCGGCCCCAGCTCTACCAGCTCATCGGCCAATATTCCCGGCATGTCAATGCCGGCAAGCTGGAACGACTACTTCCAACAACGATATCTGGTTCGTCGGATACACTCCGTACTATACCGCAGGCATCTGGGGCGGCTGTGACAACAATCAGAAGCTGACCAAGAAAAACGGCGGAACCTCCTTCCACAAGGCTATCTGGAAAAAGATTATGACCCGTGTGCACGGGGCATGTCCGATCCGGGCTTTACCGTGCCGGACAGCGTGGAACCGCGCAGATCTGCCGGAAGTCCGGCAAACTCCGTCGCCGGTGTCTGCACCAACGACCCGGAGGCAACGCCGTATACAGAATATTTCGCCAAGGAACCGTCCCCACGGATATTGTTGCAACAACCACGTACGCGCCACGGTATGTGCGGAATCCCATTGTCTGCCAACCCCATTCTGTCGGAACGGACGACCGCCGTGATTCATGGCGGCTGCCGGCCGGCGAAGAAGGGACCACGGACGATTCCGTATTTGCAATGCCGGGCTACTGCCCGATCCACACCGAGGCGTCCGTCATTATACCGCCTTCGGATGATACCGGAATGCCCGAGACAGTGGCTCCGGGAACACTGCCCTACGGCCCCGGCTATGTGTCGCCTAACACGCAGACCAGTCCGGCACCGCCAGCGGATCTCCAGGTTCAGATGAGCCCGGGAGGACAGTAATCCGTTTTACCCCATAAAAAAAGCACTGGAACGATCAGTCCGGATACCGGCTGTTCTCCAGTGTTTTCTTTTTCTGTTGTGAATGTCCGAGACAAAATGGTATGTTTATCCGAACAAAACAATCCCTATTTAAATAGGGTCTTGTGAACACGAATCTTATCATGAAGAACAATAGTATTCAGTCTTTCTTCCATATTTAGTGACAGAAAAGGCTTAGTTAATACGGCCAATCTGTCAATAAGCAAATTCCATCATGTGGTTTAGAAGCCCAGAATTCGTTTTGGGCTTTTCTTCTTTTCCCTTCTTATAAACTTTCGCCGTTTTGGGAATTGGCTCTATATCAGTAAATTGTGCTAGGATAGTATTACGCTTGATTATGTAGTTTCCATTGTTGTATTCAGCTTCATATCCAAGAATACGATTCGTAATCCTCATTTCTATATCCACCTTTATTATTCGTCTATACTAAATCACGGCAACTTCCTATTTCTATGGCATCATAATCTTCTTCATTTGACTCTGTAGCCAGTTTTAGTTTCTTTTTTTATAATCTCTACCCTCTTAATCTTCCAAGCTGAATACAGCCATTCTGGTGCGTCTGTGACTATGTTGTTATGATATAGATTACATTGTTGCTACATCCAGTCCAATCCATACGCGGATAGCATCACATAAATCATAGAATCTTCTTTTAAATGACTATTTAAGATAGCTTCCTCATCATTGTAAATCAGACCAGGATCTTCTATATCCGGGCATGACATCTGGATATCTTCTATTAATGCATCAATATCATATTTCCATTTATCTATATCCTGTTGGACCATTTTATTTAACAGTAATTTTAAACAGACTTCCATTTGGTTGTATACAGACACAATTGTTTCAATCGTATTTTCCTTATCAATCAGGCTTCTTAGCTTCTGTCCTTCGTCTTCAAGCTTATATTTCCATCTAATCATAATTTCTCCTTTATTCGTTCTTATGTATTCCAAGATTATTTATTATAGGAAACATTGACATGTTCAAAGACATATTTCCACCATATTTCAGGTTGTTTTTGGCTATTATAGTCATCCCGTAACTGTTGTAATTCTTCTGGTGTCAAACATTCCTGTAGATAAACACTACATTTTTTATTTCATTTTCATTCTCCATATTTTCTGCGCCAAATATGTTTCCACTAAATCTTGCCATTGTTTTGTCTCCTATTTTAAGTCTGTCATCTATAAAGCAAAGGCTTTAGAATAAAATATCTTCAAGATAGTCCATTTCCAATCCCAGCTGTTCCAATACAATGTTTTCAGCTTCATCAGCATCATAATTACATTCTTCCAGCATGTTTTTTACTTCATCCAGACGTGACTCTGCTTCTTTTTCTGTATTCCCATCACGTTTCATTAGGATTTCGATGATTCGATTCATCATTATCCTCCTTGCTTTCCAACTATGTTAACCTAGTCGTTTATATCTTCTTCCGTTTCTTCTTCAATCATCTTTTTATATTTTTCATAATTTTCCTCAGTTACTTTGATAATAAAGAAACTCTTATCAAAATGTCCTGTATCGCAAGATTTAGGAGTATATAGATATACACCCTTTTCTATTTTTTTAATCTTTGGTGTTTTTCTGCAGTCCGAAAGAGCATCTCCAATATCGTGAACAATTTCTGTTTTTGAATGGAAACAGCACTTTTCACTATCAAAAACAGAAAACCATACCTCACTCATCCCTATTCCTATCCAATTTCCTATTTTCAATTCCTGTTTCATATTCATTTCCTTTGCTTTGGATTTTCAAAAACAAAAAGACCATAGGAACTTAATCCTACAGTCTTCTCTCTGCTTCTTTTTGTCCATTTTATACCGCACATTTGGGCTGTTTTATCTCGGACATTCACATAGACTCTCGGCTTAAATCCTTGTGTATAGGATAGCATAGTTTAATGCTAGCGTCAATGTCAAAGGAACATATGGTCGATTCAAATTGAACGGATAATTAAAAAAGGACCTGCCAGGTTAAGCATAGTCCTCTCATTTATGGTTTTTAAAATAATCTATATAAGCTTCTTTTTTATTGGAACCCGCTTTATCCTATTTCTTTCATCTTTATATGTAAAATAGACACAGTTAGTTTTCCATATAAAAAAAGTTGAATCATCATTCCATACTCCATCATGTAGATTTAGATTGATAACAGATTTTGAAGGAATAATTACTGGCGTTATTTCATCAAAATATGCTGTTCGATAGTCAACGCGTTCTGTATCGTCATCCTTAGGTGTACTTTTAATAGTATGTTTTATTATTTGCAATGGCCCGTCTATCTATTGTAAAATATGTGGGAATTTTATTCCAATTGAATCAATCTTAAGTACAGACCGCTGCCCTGTATGTAGTGAGTGAAATTGATGAATCCCAGATGGAAGAAAAGGGCTATGAACTCAATGATGATTGTGAATGGGTAGTGAATGGGTAAAAATTGAAGAATAGAAAAAAAGAGGAGGCCTTTAAAAAGCCTCCTTTATCATAAAAAAGAGGCATAAGCCTCTTTTATTCATGCATTTCAATTCCATCTTCTGTACTTTCTTCTGTTTCAATAACAGGCGTTGGAATAATCATAAATGTTTCATCATAGTCAACGGTGCAGAATTTTGGTGCTGTTTTGGCAATGATTTCTTTTACAAACATCCTGCGGATATTCTGGTCAACAACCCTTTTAAGCTCTCTTGCTCCATATTCTGGAGATGTTCCAAGTTCTGCAATCTGTTTGATACATCTTTCAGTGAAGGTTGCATTGATGCCCTGAAGCACTAACTTCTCCTTAACTCATCTAATTCCTTTTTTGCAATCTGTACGGTCATTTCATACGTTAAGGAATTGAAGGAAATGATGCCACTTAATCTATTCCGGAATTCAGTTGTAAACAGTGTCTTAACCGCAGTATTGATAGCTTCCTCATTCAAACCTGTCTTTGCTTCTGCCAATACCGATTGCTGGCCGGTTTGCATCAGATACACCTGCATTGGATGTCATGATAATGATTGTATTCCTACAGTCTACCTTGTGTCCCTTGCTGTCAGTAATCATACCATAGTCGAACATCTGCAGGAATGTTTTGAAAATGCTTCTGTGTAGCTTTTTCAATCTCATCAAATAAGACCACGGAATATGGAGACTTTAGTAATGCGTCTGTTAGTACACCACCTTCATCATATCCAACATATCCAGCTGGAGCACCAATTAGTTTAGATACGGTATGTGCTTCTGAATACTCACTCATATCAAATCTTAAAAGCTTCATACTCATTGTATCTGCGATTGTTTTTGCGAGTTCTGTTTTCCAACACCGGATGGCCCTACGAATAAGAATACACCAATCGGCTTATTTTCATCACCAAGACCCGATTTAGACATCTGGATACATTCAGTTACCTTCTGGATGGCCTCATCCTGGCCAAATACTTTGAGCCAAGTTCGGTCTCTAAGTCAGCTACCATTTCCAGGTCGTCCTTTTCCAGGCTTTTTCTTTGGAACCTTGCATACTGTGCATACGATGTCAGAAATATCCTTTTCATTGATTACGTTACCATGCTCCGGGTGGATGTCGACATAAGCGCCCGCCTCGTCAATCATATCAATCGCTTTATCTGGAAGAAATCTGTCATGGATATGTTTTGCTGTCAACTTTACAGATGCCTCGATTGCATCATCCGTATATGTAACAGAGTGATATTTTTCATATCCTTCCTTGAGTCCATTTATGATTTCAATTGCATCATCAATGGATGGTTCAGCAATATCAATCCTCTGGAAACGTCTTGCAAGAGCAGGATCTTTTTCAATGTATTTTGATACTCATTGTATGTGGTTGCTCCAATCACTTTGATTTTGCCTTCTACCAGATGTGTCTTCAACATATTGGCAAGATCCATCGAATCTCCGCCGCAGGAACCAGCACCAATGATCATGTGGATTTCATCAATGAAAAGGATTGGTTTATCCATCTTTTCCAGCGTATCAATCACAGTTTTCATCCTCGATTCAACATCGCCTCGATATTTTGAACCAGCCATAATTGCTGTGATATCAAGTTCAAATAGTTGGGAACCTTTTAGTACATCCGGTACGGTATTATCTGCAATCATTTTTTGCAATTCCAAGAGTCACGGCAGACTTACCGACACCTGGTTCTCCGACATGTACTGGATTGGATTTTTCGGCTTTGCATAAAACCTGTAGTGTCCTCTCAATGACATCCTCTCTCCCTGATGAATGGCTTTTTATATTCTTTTTGCTTTTTCCACGAGATTCTTACAATATTCATTAAATGCTTTTGATTCACTTCTTGGACTGCCACCCATCATGGTCGCCATTAGTTCAGCAACCGGGTCAGGCATCTCCTCAGGTGCACCTTCCATTGGGTCCGTCTTTTTCCTCTTCTGGACTTTAATTTCAGCTTTTGCCACATCAATATTAACTGTAAAGTCAAGCTTATCAATCTCACTGGTTTTTACTAAATCACTATCAACTTCCTGATAGGTCGCAATTTTTATGAATAGATCAGCTTTGTTGATACCATAAGATTCCAGGAAATCTTCAAGACGGAAGTACTCTGTGTTTGCGCATACACCTAAAAACATATGTGCAATCATGATGGTGGAAGATGGAACAACCATTTTTGTGAATTTGTGAATAGCCTTGAAAACATTTTCTTCAATCAGATACCAGTCGAAGCCTTTATCTCCAATTGCTTTGTTGGCTTATATGTCTTAATATAATGGTCAACAAATAATTTCAATTCTTTATATGAATCGCCTTCATCCGGATAGGATGATTTAAAATCATTTGTCTGCATGATTGCTTTTCATTACATGCGGTGCTCCAAGAACTCCGCCTGTTTCCTTTTGCGATTTTTCTGCCTCTGCCAGTACCTCTTTTGCTCTCTTTGCTATATAATACACTCATTTTATTTTCTCCTTATACTCAATTAATTTTATGGTAAGGCTCCATCATTGACTTATTTATTCATCAAATGTGTTACCTCCCTTTTTTCATTTCATACATAGATAATGTTGGAAAATATTTTAAGATAAAATAAAAAAAGACAAAGCGTGAATTTCACAGCTTTGCCTTTATTTTGATATAATCTATCTTATTCCCTTGTGATGATATAATCACCATTGGAATCTTTTGTGACGGTCCACTTAACATCATCACCATCTTTTACGGTGCCTGATGTCTTTACCTTACCTGATTCATTGACTAAGTAATCCTTACCGCCTACGGTTACTTTTTCGTATTTCATACCGTCTTCGGCTTCAACTAACTCACCATTATCATATAAGTATCCTTTTACAACACCAGTCTTAGATTCACCCTTCTCACCAAGAGAACCTTTATCATTGAAGTAATATGTTCCATCATCAAGGTCATCATCATCTGTAATCTTGACTTTACCCTGCTTCATTGCTCCGCTATCCGGATCAAAATAGAACCAATTATCATCAGAACCTTCAACCTTACCAGTTACCATCTTTCCTAAATCATCAAAGCAGTAAACCTTGCTGTTAATCTTTGCGACACCATAATTGTCAGCGATTTCAGTTGTTTTGTAGGAAGCTGAATATGGAATACCTTTCTTGAAGTAATACCAACCCTCTTCTGTTTCTCTTCCTTCATCCTCTTCTCCCATATCATCAAGATAAAGCCATCCATCTACACGGGCACCGTTTCCGGCTTTGTAATACTTGTAGATGCTGGTGTCTGAAGAGCATCCGAACTTGTTGCAGTAGACCCTTCTGTGAATTCTACCCAGTTATCAAGCATCAATCCGTTTTCATCGAATACGTAGTAGGCATTATTTATTTTCTTTTCTTCATTCGTTACCATTTTCCATTAGTACCAAAGTAATACCAACCTTCCTCGTCAGCATTAACATCGTCATCATCATCGAAGTCGTCAATATATACCCATCCAGTCTTTACAGAACCATATGTTCCATCATGTTCTGAATTTAAATAGTATGTATCGTCGTCATCCTGTAACCAGCCTTCATCCATCTTTCCATCTGTAAAATGATATTTGTGCTGGTCAACCGTTAAGAAAACCATCGTCTTTGGCTTTACCTGTATTCTGGAAATAGAACCAGTAGAACTCACCATCCTCATCCTCCAGATACTGCCACTGATTTTTTTTACCATCCGACCGGAGCCATCAACATAATAGGTATCTCCGTCTTCAATCAGTTCGTTAACAGCCATTCTTCCATCACTGTCAAGATAATACCACTCATCACCTGATTTCTTCCACTGGTCTGTGACTGTATATCCGTCCCTATCATAATATTTCCAAGTAGATCCGTCAGCTTGCCAACCAGTAGCAGACAAAAGAACACATAGATGAGCCTAATGCAAGAACTGCAGCAGTTGACAAAATAGCGATTAACTTTTATTTCTATTCATATACAATATCTCCTTTATAATTTGTTTTGCATATACTAGTATGAAATAAAGTTCTAGATAAAATTGTAGATTTGATGGAAAAACATTACAATTTTATTACAAATATGTTAACCAGGACTAAAAAAGAACCCTAAATGGGTCCTTTATTATAACAAATCAAAGATATAAGACATTAAATCATCATATTGGCTAGGGCATTTTGCCTTCCTCATAAATATCCTGGATTCTAGCTTCCAATTCAGATATATCTGTGTCCGTATCATCTCCATTTAGGATATTAATAATTGTATCCTTCAGTTCACGATATTCTTTACAATAAACATGTTCATTATACATAATCATTCCCTCTGATTAAATTCTGTTTTTTCGTGCCGCACTTTCCTCCACCACTTTTCCATAGATATCTTGATATCAACATAGGCATCAAGTTTTGCCTTTTCACTCAATACATCCTCCTTGGAAGAGTCAACCAAACTCATTTCATCTTCAAAATGGCACCCTTTTTCATTCTTTCATATTCATCTTCTGCATTATCAACCCTTGATTTTTGGTTTTTACACTGTTTATCCATAAACTTAAAGCATGAGTGAGCACAGTCAATCTTTCCATCCAGATAAGCTTCCTTAATAGACTGTCTTGCAAGTTCCGCATTTTAAATGACTCATCTTCTGTAACCTCTTTGATGACATGAATGAAATCTGGAATTTGATAAGAATCCTCCTCTTCTGCCAGTTCGATTTCCATAATGGCATACTTATCCCAGAATGGATATATATCGATCTCAATGTATGTATTTAAATAGGAAAGACAATATCGGCTTTTCTAATTGGGTTTAACGTATAATCCACATTCTACATCTCTTTTAGATATTCTTCCTTTGATAGATTCTTTTCTTTTTCTACCCTTTTAATCCAGTAATTGTTTTTTTCTTCGTTGTTTTTGTGTATATAAAATCATTCCCATCACCAGCTGCCTGATACGCACTTCATCCGTATCATTATTCATCAGATACATCTGTAAAATTTCAACCTTCTGACAGTTTGGAAGTGATTCAAGGATATTAATGTCCGGATACTCAATCAGAAATTTCTTTTCGATTTCAAAAGGTTCGGGTTCTCCTAAAAAAGCAATTTCCGTTACAAGCCTTAGCATCTTCTTATCAAAATCAGTAGAATTATCAATAATCCTAAGATGGAATGCCCTGTCCATCTTTGCAATTGTTTTATCATCAATTTCTGCTGCTAATTCTGGAGATTCTGATCTGGCTTCATTATTACCTTTATCATCTGAATCAGGATTGTTCCATACATAAACTGTTCTGCCCCTTTGCAGCTGTTACCAAATGGAATACGGCATCATAATCAATCATTGTCTCAGTCAATCCTAGTTCCTCTAACCATCTCTCCTTATCCTCTGGTGATAGATATGCTTCTGCATCCAAAGATCCTCGATCGCATACAATTAATATCTTATCTGAATCCAGTGATTTTGCATGATTCTCATAAAAACGTTCTTTTTGATTTAATGAGGTGATATAAACCTGTTTGAAAAGCAACTGTGGAAACCTCCCATGGTTTTGCACCTCCATTAATGGATTCAGTTCTTTGCCTCTGATACAATTAACACTTTGTAACCTTTATTTGTAAATAGTTGATGATCAACTGATTCCCACTTGTTTACCTGCACATGGACCACCGGTTAAAGCAATTTTCGTAATCTGTTTCATGATATTCTCCTTCTTGACTTAGTGAGTGACACAAATAGTATGTCATGCTTTTTAGCCGTTAAAAGAAATAAACAACCCGAATGGTTATTGAGCCAATTACATATTTATGTGTTATAATTAAAACAGATAAAATAAGAGGGAGTGTTTATGATTATGAAACGAGATTAATTACTTTTTTTTTGTCATCTCAACAATCTTCACTGGTTGTGCTTCTCATTCAGAAACAATTGAAACTACAGATAATATAGTGGTAGAGGAAACAGCCAATGTCGAAACGGAGGTTTCTATACCAAATATTAAAATCACAGAACCAGCCACGGTCCCAGAGACTGAGGATATTAAAGGTGGTTGAATATGATACGTTACAGACTTTATTTGTATCCTTTACACCTAATACAACAGTGGAAGAACTGGAAACTCTTATTGCTGAACACGATTTATCTTTTACATCCCAAGAATACAATAAATTATCGGGTGGTAAAACGCTTAAATATATAATTGCATATACGGATGGTGTTGCAAAGCAGAAATATGCTGATTCCGGTGATTATATTGACGTAACCTTTGATAAGGACAATGACTTGAAACTTATGTATGCCCAATACTGTAATTTAAAGGCAATTGGGCCGTCCGCATTGTTATATTGTTATGGGAATTGGTATAGTTTTAGCGATTCAAATGCAAACGATTATTCGGGTTACTATTTAGTCAACACACTTTCTAGAGAAGATGGTATTACAATCGAATATACTAATGGGAACAAGGTAGCCACACATTACTTTAAATGTTCTTCCGCAGAAGATGTAATACAGAAACTTCTAAAAAGCATAGATGAGACATGATGATTCCATCCTTTTATCATGAAAATCAAACCTCCATATTATATGAAATAAAGATAAATGGAAAACATATAATAAGGAGGTCATCAAATGAATCTGATTAGTAAAATATTAAAAATAAAAAGGAAATTGAGAATGATCCCACACTTACTTCTTTAATTCGAAATGGAACCATTGAGTACATAGCTCAAAGTGCTGAAAGAGGTTATGAGAATTTTTCGATTTTTTGCTATTATCCAAATGAGAAGGCGTGGACACTTGATAAGGATTATATGGTCCTATTAGAATATGCTGATGATGGGACTTACCGCTTCGTATCTATCATCGATTATACTGATTTTTTATGGCTGAATCTTGATATGAGTAAGGATGCGGCTGAATTAAGAGAACTTATTTTCTTGATAGAACTTTAAAATCTGAAACCTGGCATTTTGACATGCCTAGGTCATTGTGCCGATGCCTATCGGTTATGGCTATTTCAATATAAAAGTACTTATGTCTTATTAGGTGATCTTGGTAATGGAAATTACTCATTTTACAAAGAAGTAAAAGACCCAGCTGATGTTCCGGTTGATTCGTGATATGGTTTATGATAATAAAAAAGGAGGCTAATCCTCCTTTTGTTTTTCCAAGCAATCACATGCCATCCTTCTTCTGATACAAAGGTAGATGAGTCAAAAGTATAATTCATCTTCAAAACTTTGTCCTGTTTTGCAATCAAAAACTAGACAATCATGGATGCCCCTCTACAACTGGGGAGCTTGCAATGGACTGGAATCCATTCAGGTCTCTCCGGTTCTGTCGGTAACTCACTGATTCCAGTTAGCAGGTCATGAAATTTCCATGGATATTGATAGTGTTCCATAAGATATTCAATCAGAACCTTTTTGTCAATCATTTTCTTTTCATCCATTACATTCCCTGTTCCTCTTTCGTGTATATTTCGATAATATTCCCGTCATTATTTCTCACTACAAAACCGTTCATTATATCTGATTGGTTCATACCAGATATCATAGTCTTTCCCACTCTTGATTAATCCGATATCATCATCTCCCATTTTCAATGGTTCACATGTGGGATTATCCGACTTATCTGTCTGTATTTTTTCCCATCTATTACAAAAAATCGATTTCCTAGATTTTTTACCATTGCAACATTTGGGTCAAAATCATCTTCAATTTCGTATCACATAGGAAACAAGTTTCAAACGGATGATAATCCATTTGTAGGCTCTTTCTTTTTACTAACTAAAGAACCTACCGTCATATTCAGTCTCCATACAGTCGGATTTATCTCATAAGTTTTTTTTCTGAATTTTCGTGATTTTCATTCTCTTCACCCTCTCCCTTAATTTTATGATTGTATCTTCCAGCCACGAAAAGATATGACATGTTTGAGTTCTCTCTGCAATATTCTTCATAGAGAAGCAGGCTTTCATCATTCACAATCTCAAAATTGCCAAGATCCATGTCTGTACATTCATAGACGATATCGCTCGCTTTTCTACCACCAAGCTCACTTTTTGTCACACGGTTATCTGTATATGGGCTTTCATACCAAACAGGTTTTCCTGCTTCTTGTTGAACTCGGCATATCTATCTTCTGCGATTATAAAAATGACACAATCAGAATTTGCATCTAATTCAGCAGAGATAACTTTTCCCATCATACCTTCTTCGTATTGTGAGTCAGAGTCTGCAACACAATCTGTAAACCGGACCGTTGGATTCAGCCTTTTTAACTCTTTCATATAGTTCCTGTCCTGTCATTATGACCTCCCTCATTCATTAATACATAATCGGAATTTCCGGCTTGTTTTCACTTTTATATAAATCGTATTTTCACTCATGCTTCACTTTATAGCCTTCCAGTTCCATGAATATACATCAATCTCACAATCTGTCAGTTTTGATTTTAAATGAAGCATATCCGGGTTCATGAATTCCACGAATTTACTTATATCTTCAATCTCCGAATAACCAATTGTTAAAAGTGCGCCATAAACAATGCCTGTCAAATTGCCCTCTTGCGCTTTTTTATATGAGTCTATTATAAGACTTTTAAAAATATACCATCTTTTCATTTCACTTTATCCTCCACAGCCCATTACTTATGATCCCATCCGATTTTTTCTAATAGTTCGTCCATATATTCATAATACATGTTTTTGTTTTTTCATAGGCCATGATTCAAACTTCAATCCAATTAAAGAGTCTTTCATTTCCCCATTTATGGATATCTGCCATGGTTTCAGCATCATTTGAATAGATTTCAATCATGTCAAAGAAACGATCTGAGCCACCTCTGGTTCCTTTTAGTTCCTGTAATTTATTGATTTCAGTTTCATTTAAATATACATATGTTTTCTCCTTCTTTTTAATTGTATATTAGTATAGTGTAGTGAAACAGAACCGATTAACGATTAAAAAAAAAAAGCGGAAATTTCCGCTTTTATTGTGTTTTTACTTCAAATCCATAATCATCCACTTGCCCGGTTTAACTGACATATACTGGTTTTTAATCAACGTACAATCCATATCCAAATTGTACGTTAAGATTACCATTCCACCATCCATTGATTGCTTAAAAGTCATCTTTGACAGGCTTGTATGACCAGTCCTGCGGCATACTAAGCCCAATAAAGTCCATGATTAATGCAAAGAGCACCTTCTGTAGATATACACTGATCATCAATATCATCAAAATATTCGGTTGCATCAATCCCATATTTCTTTAAAATCTTACATGCTTCTTTTTGAAATTTCACAAGATTGATATTCGGTCCATATCTGCATCAGTGAACGGTGTCTTAGTCCCAAACCGGTATAATCTTCATTATGATTAAAACTTAATCTGTTTTTCTACAACTGTCTTATATGCCTGCTGAATCATATCGACTGGATAATTTGATATGTATTTATAACTATCATAATGTCCATGACCATCTTCTGACCAATCTCCAAGTGTTAATTTTACCTTATATTGTTCCATATATTCTCCTTTTGTTTTTTATTTACTTTAATATGATGTAGAATAACTCACTTAATTAAATCACACTCCTACTAAATTGCTCCTTTGCATTTTTTTATCAATGAACAGATGGCATCCATACAGTTGAGGCGTCCAGTTATTTCTGTTCTCCACATGCACAATAACCACATGGAGAAACATCTTATAATTAGGGTTTCCATGTACATGCCCAAATATGTTAACATATGGCATGTTTTGTCATATAAGTGGTTCATGGGACAAAGTACAAATCCATCAATTAAGACAGGATGGTCATATACCTTCTCAAACCCGATATCATGCCAATCCATGATAGATAAGTGCCTCATGGTTTCCCATAATAAGATATTTATGCCCACATAGCTGGTCTAAGATATCTTTTTGGTTTTTTCTTTTCCTAATGATGAGACATCTCCCATGTGGTAAAATCTCATCTTCTGGCATGATTGTCTGGTTCCAAGTATGGACGAATGTATCCAAATAATCATTGCTATCCTCAAAATGGCCACTTTTCATAACGTATGATTGCTTCATCTCCAAAGTGTGTATCTGAAATCAAATAAACCGACATAACGATCTTCCTTTCCATATATTGAATCAAACAACATTAACGACCTGATTGTCATACCCAAGTGCCTTTGAACCGCTCCACTATCTTATCAATGTTTTCTTTTTGCTATTTCTTTTAAGATACAGCTTCTTCCTTTGTTAAGTGCCGCTACACCAACAGATCCTTTGCCTGCATGAACTGATCAAGTACTATCTCATTTTCTACCGTGACATAATCAAGGATGTCCTCGATGAGTGCTACTGGGATTTCCCGGCCTGATGAATACGTTCCTTTCTTGAAACATATTGATGGTTAAATTCAGTCGGAAGCATTTTGGCCGTTCCACTCATATACATTGAGGTTCCTGTTTCCTTTTGTCTTTTTGCATCTAACCTAAGAGACCTTGCCTTTCCTTTGGAGAAAAATCACATCCTGTGTGTTTTTGCTTTCCTTCCAGTATTGCTAACAAAGGTTCCTTTTTTCCAAGGGACTTTTGAATAATAGAGAAGACCGCACTCCTCTGCATACTGTTTGATCTGATAAGATATTTATAGTTGGACTCATTTTCAGATGGGATAATCTCGACCAGAAAAGCTCCATCCTTTAACACCCTCGCTTTTCTTTAAAGTCCTCCAATGTATAATTGAAACAGTTGTATAATGCAAACTTACGGCCGCCGCCAATATTGGATTTTTTATCATCCAAGGATGGTCGGTTATGATACAGTCGATGGATTGGTCTTCGAACATTGATAAATCACGTCCGTCATCTTCCATTAACAGGCATGTGTTTTGTCATCCTTTGTACAATATATGCTTTGGCTATCTTTTCAAATTTTACTCCCAGATTGTCATATATCCGCGCCCGTAACGTTGTATTTGGTTTATCTGAAAAAGCTTCGTATAATTCTTTCAAAGCTGAATTTGTCTTTTGATTTAAACACGGTAAATATTAAATTTGCAAGACTTTCCATATTAATTTCTCCTTCATTTGATTTTAAAATTAGTATGTATCGGATGTTTTTCTATAAAAGGCTTATTATTTTTTCTATAAAAAACAGGGTATGAACCCTGTTTTATATATGATTTATTTTAAAGAGCGTTAGCTGCAAGTACGGCCTTGATTGTAAGATAACTACAATCCTCCGGCATGCCATCCTTCAACGTTCTGAGTTTTCGATCCCAATCACCGGCAGTTGCTTTTGTCACAATATCATCTGCATATTCTGCCTGAATATATGGAGTAGCATTTACTCCCTCTTCGCGAATCATTCTTACGATTTCACGTTCTACAATGTATGTATTGGCTCCAGACGCCTCCATGATTTCCTCAGGAGACTTGCCTTCACGAATTGCGTTATCAACGCAGTTTACCATTTCCTCATGAGATAATCTTCCTCACGTCTTACCATGTCAGCTACATAAGCAATCGTATCATATGTACAATCCTCTGGAAGCTGTTCCTTGATTGGCTTTAACTTTCGTCCCAATCATTGTCCGATACAAAAAGGTCTGATCTGATCAATATATTCGGTCTGAATATAGTTCGGTACAGTATTTGTTTTTTGCTAGCTCACGGTTGATGATGTCGCAAACAAACAATGGGTTCTTACGGATATTTCCAGCAATTGTACGAACCGCAGTTCCCTTATCATACATGGTCATGATGTATTCCTTCATTGTAAGCTTTTTCAAGCTTTCCACCACATACTGGACAAAACTCGAAATACTTTGGATAATCTTTTTCAGTTTTACATTCTACACAACGTTTAATCATTTTAATTTCCTCTTTTCACGAATATTATATTGAAGCTCCCAATCTGCCTTAAGATAGCACTGGTAGCTGATGTGATTGCTAATTTCGATTATTCTGCAATACATAGATAGTATGTAGTGATTTTTCCAAAACAACTAAAAAAAATCAAAAAAAGAGGCATTGCCTCTTTTTACTTTCTAAATCACTATTCAGATTGCTCCACATAATAAGAATCCCAATAATCAATTTTATAATTATAATTTTCAATAATTAAAGGAATCTTCCATTTTTCGTGTCCGTTCCCTCTTTCTTTCTCGTCTGCTTTTCTTTTTGCTTTTTTCTTCTGGAGTTTCATCATAGTAGGAATCAATTTCTGCTTCTAATTGTTCAAACAGTTCCTCTGCACTGATGCACTTCTCCGGATCATAATTCATCCTGTCATCTAAAACCGCTATTTCCTTCTCACGGTTTTTCTGTGAAGTCTCATAATCATATCCAAACCAGGTAAGTTCATGGATGATTGCCGTTATGATTTCATCCATCGGATACAGATGCAATGACACATCCGACATTTGATATCCGAGGATATCTTTCCAATCCTCAAACATTAAACAATACGTTTGATTGGATTAAGTGGATTTTCTTTTATTTCGTCCAGTTGTTTCACTTTGTTGATCATCCTGGTTTGTATTTATCAAGATCATTTTTATTGAAGCAAAAACATCATAATCGGATATGATATTGTCATCAAATCCAAATCCTTATATCGTATGACTCCACATATTGTTTCAGGATTTGTATGGATAGATAATCCACACATTTCATTAACTGCATCACATATTCTCGTTTTATATTTATGAATCACCTTTTCATAAATTTCGTCATCCGATTCTGAAGTGTCTCGATGTTCATTCTCACGTATATATTCTTTATATTTTGCAATTGCTAATGATGTATCGAAATAACCTAATCGTATGGATGTATCTGCTATCTTTTCTGGATTGTATTGTTTAATTAGTTCCTGTATAAACATAGCCTATCTCCTTTCAACTTATTTAAGAATAATATGTCAGTCTTTTATGGGATTTAAAAAAATACATATTTGTTTATAGAATTAAAAAAAAGGAGATAGATTATGAGTAAGATGAAAATAGAGGTCAAAATGACCAATAAAAATAAAATTACCGGCATGAGAAAGCTTCCTGATAAAAGGGTAAGTGTCGCAACTGTTATTATTACATATCTAAAAGATTCAAGTCCTTTCAACAAAAAAAGAAGGATACAGAATGAGGATACGGTTCCGGTTGTCCGTACTCCAGAAATTGTTTTAAAAGACTATTGTTGCTGTCACCATAAATCTGGTGAGGAAGCCAGGCAAATCTGGTACTGGATGTTGGATTTATGAGCAGGGAATAAAAAAAGCGGATTATTCCGCTTTTTTCTTATCTTGTCGGATGATAAATCGGCACATTACCAAGCCCAAAGACTTTTGCGGATAACGTACCGGCTTCATTTTCTGTTTCTACTTTTCATACTGCCATTTCTGCTCTCAATCATGTCAATCTCATGAAGTAACATTGCCTCTGCTGTTCTGGAACCACAACCGCACCTTTATCAAGATCTCCATGGTGGGAAGCAAGCATATGTTCCAACAGTTTGATTGATTCTGATTCAGGGTCAATTCCATGTATATAACATTCACGCTCAATCATCTGTATTCCGATGATACAGTGGCCAAGCAGGTTTTCCGGCTACTGTATAATCTATCACCCGGCTGCATCAATTGAGAGTTCCTTTATCTTTCCGATATCATGCAATAAAACTGTCTTTGCATAGAGAAGGTCCTTATTGATTTCCGGATATAAGATTGCCATACTTTTTGGCAAGCTGGAGCATCCTATATTCATGGTACATGAGACCATAAATATAATTGTGATGGATTGTCTTAGCTGCAGGTGTTTTGATAAAAAGTTCCTTATTTTTAGTTAAGATCTGCCATGTCACTGTCTTAAGGTCCTTCTCCTGGAACGCAAATACGGTTCGCATGATATCATCAAAAACAGTATCTGGGTCAATTGGAGCATGCGGCATATAATCAACCGGATTATCGTTTTCCTGTATGTATTGTTTCATAATGTAACTGTTATTTCCTCCATAAAGTTGCTTTTCCACCATAGCCTCCACGACAACCGGTGGTTCAAGGTGCAAATCTGATTTAGATTTCCAGACCTTTGCAGTCATTGTATTGCTTCCATCAACGCAGGTTACTTCTGAGTATAAGCGCCCATCTTTTCCCCTCTCTCTCTTCTGTTTTTATCACAGCGAGTTTAATCTTGTTCATTCCATAATCCATATCTGAGATTTTCATCATGTTCTCCTTATTCGTTGTTTAATTTGAATGTTCCATTCTAAATACTATGATTGTTATTTTTGCAGGTAAGAATGTAATTAATCATTTATATGTTCCTCTATTTGGTTTTCGTAAAGAATCACCTTCTTTTGTTTGGCTAACTTCTCATATTTGTTTTCATGACTCTTCTGTACTTTGATTTTCTTTTCTTCTTCTTAGTCTTGAATGACTTTTTTCCTGTAAAGTGGTTACTGTTACTTACATATCCGTACATTTCAGTTTCTCCTCACTTCATATTTTTATATATAATGGTGTAATGTGAACAATGATAAAAAAGAACAACATTATTGTATTGATATGTTAATAAAAAATAGCAAAGCATTTTTTATCATTGCTATTTAAAATATTTCTTAAATGTCAATGTATATTGTTTTTAGTTTTTCATTTAACTTTTCACTGTAATAACCAGACATCATCATTAGTTCTAATCTGGCATCCGTAAGAAATTGTACGGTTGTCATATCATCGCTTGTAATACCTGCTTTCGTAGCAATTGTCTGTGCTAATACGGAATCTTCTTTTAAAAAGTTTCTCCAGATTATAAATGTTTGTAATTGCCCTGTCAAGGTTATTGATTTTTCTTTTAATGCCATTCCATTCATTTCCATTTACATACCTCCATAGACATCTTTTATATATGTATTATGTATTGAACTACTCCTACTTAACTCAGAAAGAGTTTGAAGTAGGAGATTCTTATGTTAGTCCGCGAGGACTAATTATAAGAATCCGGGTTATATCAATTCGTGAAGCATGAACCAATTAAATGTTCAGACTTTACAATTTTACCGGAGACGATATCACTACCGTCCATTTGTATTGTTACTACTACATTTAGAATCTCTACGTTTCGTATTACGAAAAGAGTGGTACTTCATTTTGTCAGTAACAAGATATGTCAGCCTTTAACCTACGCTTCGAAAAAAACGAATACTTCCGTAACGTTTCTTATCCACAAGTAGCGGTTACCTATTTATTTACTACTTGTAACTTCTTATGAATCTGGTTCCATTGTGACCAATGATGTTTATTAGGATTGTCTACGAGTGGCCGATATTGTTTAGTTATATTTTCCTTAAATCCCATTCCTCTGCGGGCAATGACATAACTTTGGCGCCTGATGGGAATTTAGTTTTCTTGGTATTGCGTATTTTAGACTTCCTATGATACTGGTAAAAGCCGGATTCACTTTGATTATTTCAAAGCCATATTGATAACCGAGCCAATCTACAAAATCTGAATACCTTTCATATGCAAAGGTATGAAAGATTTTGTTTGTTATCGTGTCTCGGTATGTGCTTCTTCTCTTGGAATCCCTCGTATCAAGCCTTTCAATTACAAGACATTTGTGGCTTTTTCTGAACCATCATTCCTACGATATTCAAGGCGGCTCGCAGCTCTCTTTCATTTACTTTCGAATCGCCGGTAATCTGATAGGAATAGTTACAACACTAACTAGATTTCCTTTTTCATCTATTTCACTAATATCTAAGTGACTATAATTAAAATCCATACCAAATATTCCAGTAGATGTATCATGATTGATATCTTTCGTCACTGAGATATCAAAGCTTACGAATATCTGGTAATATTCTTTTTCTGCTTGTCTGTTTTGCGTTTTAAAGCAAAAACAAATCGGAGTCTTCTTCTTTAATACTTCAACTAGCTCCATGCCCTTATACGGGAACTTGATATGGTTAAGTGTGATTTCCTTTTTATCACACATCCGGACAGTCAGTTGGAAAACCGGTGATTCTTTCGTTCCGGATTCCAATTCATGAAGCTTGAATACAAAGTTCCCATATTTTGCATCTTTTCTGCCCGATATCTGGAAACTATTGTATTTGCGTTCTCCCAGACGCTTATCACCAGCGGTATGAGTCCTCATTAATTTCTTAGAACCGAAGATAATCCG
>VOFH01003907.1_pt1 | contig 36024 bp, 47 predicted proteins | sample 5384091 | NCBI WGS metagenome assembly VOFH01 (sample SAMN12384727, study PRJNA508395) | human gut metagenome | isolation source: healthy gut G | host: Homo sapiens
CCGTCATTATTCTGGACGCCTTTGCCGGCGGTTTACTGGGCGCAGACTCAGAGGGCATCATTTCTAAGGAGATTAACAGATGGCTGGCCTACCTGGAGGACCAACCCGGCTTTATTGAACAGCAGACCGCACAGTGGTCAGAAGCAATTAACCTGAAAAGAGAGCCCATCAACGCATCCCGCTACACATACCTGGCCAAATTCAGCAAAACATGGCCGATATTAGAAGACGTGATGCAGGGCGCCATGTTGCACGACAAAATATTGTCGCATTTTACTTCCATTTTTAATCAAGAGGAATCCACCAGCTCGCTAAAAAAACTGTTGGATGAGATTTTGAAGAGTCTGGTATGTGATTTTGATGACGAAGAAATTCCTCTCCGCAAAGAGGAGGAGCTCAACCAACTTATCATCAATTTCCAGGGTGATACCCAGCGGGCTAACAGCGTCATGTCTGCCAAGCAGTCCGCCTTTGCAACAAAAAGACTTTACGCAGCTTCTCACCGACGCTGCGATGAATACAGGTACCTCCTCCGTCCCCTCTCCACACAAAAAGTTTGCGATTTCCTTGTCCAAAAATTGGATTTACACCGCATATTGTGATATCACCGCCCAAAACGAAGCTAAAATTCCATACGCCATTGAGATGGATATCGACTCGTTCCACGCTACAACCCGAGATGGAAATAACGAGGCAGAACTTATCGAAAAATTCGAGGCTCATGTGGAAATGGAGAAGCACGACGCATTGGAAGACTGTACCTTGACAGGGTTGGAACGGTTTTGCCTATTCGGTGGAATTGCCACAGCTGGAATCGGATTGCTCGCCTTTGCCTCCGGGCACAGCTTTGGGGATGGGTTTCCGGCCTTGCCGGCTTGGTCATGTTGGTAAAGCATTTTGTTAAAAAGAGAAATATTCGGAGCATGCGCCAGTACATAGAAAGCCAGTATGCTAAAAAATTATTAGACGGCTCCCAGATTATTCGAGCAATTCTTGCAGAAGTGGTGGATTTTCGGCAGGACCTAGCAGAGAAAAATGAGGATAGCCAAAAGGTTTTGAACTTCCTGGAACAAATCGAGCCGGACCAATATGTAAAAACTATCCACCACAGGTCGTAAAAATCTTAGTGTCAAAATAAGGAGGCGGCGGCAATTATGAATCCAGACAACTCTTCCATTCCCGGTCCCAAAAAGCGCAGCGCCATCATCTGTCCGCACTGCAAAAACAAGCAACAGGCCGAACCGAAAATTCTGCATTTCTTGCGGCTTCGGCCTTTCCCCCTGCGACGCTGCCCCGGACGAATCTTCCCCCTCGGCAGAAGTGCGCTGGGAAGAAGCCGTCGCTTTTGCAGACGACCTGCCATCCTGGGACATCCTGCCCCAGACGCACCAGTGAGGAGATACAAATGATTGCACCACCGCATACATACTTTGATTGGACGAACATTCTAAAATCTTCCGTTCAGGAAGCGACGATGACGGCGTTCTGCAGGCCATGCTGCAGGGTACCATATCGTGGCAGTCCGGCGTAGCAGAACGATTCATTCAAAATTTAGCTGATTCCGTGCAAGAACGGCTCAATCTCGCCTCCGACCGCTTTACCCAAGAGCTCAAACGAGCCTACGGACAAGAACGGATCATTGTATCGGCATTGCTCCGCTTGAGAAGGGAATTCCGTTTTCTTTTGCAAGCCGTCAACCTTCCGGCGATTCCCAGAGAGGAACGCAGCCAGCTTTGCCAGTTAGTCAAAGATGATGCCGCCTCCGTGCAGTCTTCCCTGGAGAAATCGGCCCAAGCAGATCGGTCGGGAAATTGGCCAGCATCATCAAAAACAACCGCATTGACTTACTTTAGAGGAGGCCCGCATAGAAGATGAGCAATCTGATCAGCAGCAAAGCACTCCTAAAGAGATACCTCATTGCTCGTATCCCGTTCATTTCCGTCCATACTACGGAGCAAGCCAGAACGCTCACAATTTTAAAGGAAATTGCAGATGAACTTACGCTCCCCTTTTTATGTGCATACTTTATTCAAGGGTATTTACGACCTCAGTACCGATAAAATCATCAGCGACGATCGCTCCATATACAGCGCCACCAGCTATATGGGCGAGCAAATGAGACGTCGGCGAAACTTAACCTTTGGTTTTGACAGAGGCGCCGGATCTCAGCGATCATAACGCAGACGCCAAAGAAATTCTAAACTTGGTCACATTGGCCAATGAAGCCGGGGGTACCATTGTCATTTTAACCAATAATCCCGTATGGGGACAGTTGAAACGGCTGGGTATGACAGTCCGAGTCGATCCGCCGGATGAAGATGAGATGTATTTCATCATCAAGGCTTTTATTGACGACTACCGGGGTGAAATTACCATTGAATGGGATGACGCCGATATCCGGGAGGCCGCATCCATTTTGGCCGGTGTAACACAAATCGAAGCCGAAAATTTAATTGCCACCCTCATTGCAAACAAGCGCATTCAGAAATCCGACCTGGACCAGTTACGTTATGCAAAAGATGGATTGTTCGAAAACATCTCCGGCTTAGAAAAAATTGAGGTAGATGAAAGCGTCAAAAACCTTGGCGGTGTGGCTAGACTGAGAAAATGGTTGGATGAAAAGAAAGAACTGCTGACCCCGGAAAAGAAAGCCGCACTGGCCCAGAAAGGGCTTCGGCCACCACGGGGCATTCTTTTGGTAGGCGTGCCCGGATGCGGCAAGTCCCTGTCCGCAAAAGCCATCTCTGCCAGCTGGCACCTGCCTTTGTACCGGCTGGATTTCGCCACTGTACAAGGTCAATACGTTGGGCAGTCGAGCAGCAGCTCAAAGATGCCCTTGCCACAGCAGAGGACGTTTCCCCCTGCATTTTGTGGATCGATGAAATTGAAAAGGCCTCTCTGGAGCTGGAGGGGCCGACAGCACCGGCGTCTCAACCCGGATGGTCGGACAGTTCTTGTTTTGGCTGCAGGAATGCAAAAAACAAGTATTTGTGGTGGCGACTGCAAACGACGTGTCTATGCTGCCCTCCGAATTGCTGCGGAGAGGCCGCTTCGATGAGCTCTTCTTTGTGGATCTCCCCACAGCTGAAGAAAGGCAGGAAATTCTTTCTCTATACATGGAGAAATATCTAAATTTGGACTTCATGGGTCCGCTTTCTGAAAAATCATCGCTTTGACCGAAGGATTCACCGGCGCGGATCTGGAATCGACTGTGAGAGATTTGGCTTACCGCGTCATAGCCAATGACGGCTTTGTTCTAAATCCGAGAATATCACGACTGCTTTCAACAATGTCATTCCTCTGTCCCAAACCAGTCCAGAAAAAATTGAAGCCATTCGAAACTGGGGAAAGGAACGTGCAGTTCCCGCTTCCGGCAAACCAATCGGCGGAGAAGCGCTCATTCAAACCAATTCGGGTCCAGGTCCCGAGTTGTCTTAGTATAAAGAGCGGGCGCTGCTGCAGCGCCCCTTTTCTCCCAGTATGCATTTTCATGGAGGTGCCCCATATGCCGAAACCCTTTTTTCACGAAAAAGAAAAAATACGCAAGACCACTCCATAACTCAGCGCATGACACAACCGTCCGACTTGCAAACAAACAAAATGCTGCAAGCCCGCTTACTCCGCCGGCCCCGTTCCCGCGCCTATATGGACGCCTTGCACCAATTGGATGCAGGCGGACATCTGCATAACCAGGAAAAAGTAGATGCAATCATTCAAGCCATCCAAGATGAATTTCGGAAATCTGCCTGGCGGGACTGTTAATTGGGTACATATCCATTTGTTATTTAGGCAAACCGTACGAAGTACATACATTAACTTTAGACGGATCCATCCTGGAGCATTACAAACAAGGGCAGCCCTTACCCGCAGGCTTTGAAAAAGCCAGATCTATTGCATTAAATGAAAAGTACGATTTCATTGAGGTCTATTCCGATTGCTGTCGCGCCGTATGTAAAAACGGCATGGTTTATGTCATACCGAATTAGTATAAGGGCGTGTTCATTATGATACAATGTATTTTAACCTGCCTTGCGCTAATCATATTGCTCATATTCGTAAACCTCGGAATATCCCACCTGTGCGGAACGGATACCTCCGGCCAATTTAAAACCGCACTGGAAGGAGCTCTCACCATTTTCCTTCTCTATCTTCTTCTGCTTACCCTGCTGAATCACACAAGTTTTGCACAGGGCATCCCATTTGCCGGAAAAATAGAAGTATATGGAAGCCTGACACAATTATTTCACGCAGATTTTCTCGTCTTTGTTTTATAATGTACCAAACTGATCTCCCTTACCTTTCTCATTGCCATCTTATCCGGCATCTTTACCAATTTCCTACCCGGGGCAAGCTTTGGCATCAAGTTTATCAAAAATACGGCCTTCGTCTTGGTTGGTGTGCTGATTCACAACTATTTTTACGTGTTATGGAAAAGACAGTCGTATTTCAGTGGGCCGTTACAGCCCTGCAGTGCTTCCTGTCCGGCACAGCCCTAGTCATGACGCCGGCTATGCTGCTGGGGAATTTGTTGGGACTGAATCCCAACAGTGAATGGGTGTCTTTTCTGATAAAAAGCTTCCGCAAACCAAGGTGGGAAAAGCTATGTCGACAGCAACCACAAATTCTTTGCTCTTTTTAAGCGTCGTCATGATTTTTGAAAGTCAATACGGCAGCATCGCCTCTCTGATTCAGCTGCTCCCAGCCTTGATTAAGCTCCTCGGCCCCTTTGTCATAATCCTTGCCGGAATTCGCGCGCTCATTAAATCTACCACAAAATAAATCCACGCAGCACAAACAGTCTCGGTTTCCCGCTCCGCTCCTCCTCATTTCCTCCAAGCGCCTTGCTTTGTTCGCCGAGAAATTGGTTGACACCGGCATTTGGGAAGATTATACTAAGGTACGGAAGCATTTTTGCTTCCGATCCGACCAAACAAAGGAGGGAACACCATGGACGCAGGCAGTAACGGCACATCGGCGGGCCGAAGTAAACCGGGACCGGCGCCTGCCGTCTTTGGCGCGCCCGTTTTCTGAAAATATCGGCTCTCTGTGTGTGTTTTTACTTCCTAAATTGCGCAAATACTATGCTTTAGGAGGAAACACCCATGGATAATCAAACCGTCATTCTGGAGAAAATGATCACCACGCTCCTGAATGAAAAGAAGTATCCGTCCCTGCGGGACATTTTGGTGACCATGAACCCCAGCGACATCGCCGGAGTTTTTGACGGGCTGGAACCGGAACGCACCCCCTGCTGTTCCGGCTGCTGCCCAAGGAGCTGGCGGCTGAGACCTTCGTGGAAATGGAGCCGGATGCACAGGAGCTCCTGATTCAAGGCTTTTCCGACAGCGAGCTCAAGGAAGTCGTGGATGAATTGTACCTGGACGATGCCGTAGATCTGGTAGAGGAAATGCCGGCCAACGTGGTCCGGCGCATTTTGGCCCAGGCCGATCCGGAAACCAGGACCTCCATCAACGAGCTTTTGCAATACCCGGAGAATTCCGCCGGCTCGATGATGACCACAGAGTATGTCACGTTGCGGCCGAATATGTCCGTAGGGGAAAGCATTCTTCGAATCCGCCGCACCGGCGTGGACAAGGAGACCATTTATACCTGCTACGTCACGGACAACCGCACGTTGCTGGGCTTGGTCACCGTCAAGGATCTGCTGCTGGCGGAAGATGACGAGACGCCCATTCGGGATATGATGCAGGCCCACGTCATATCCGTCACAACACAGACCGATCAGGAAGAAGTCGCGCACATGTTTGCCACGTATAACTTCCTGGCCCTGCCTGTGGTGGACAACGAAAACCGTATGGTGGGTATCGTCACCTTCGACGACGCCATGGACGTCATGGAGGAGGAAGCCACCGAGGACATTGAAATTATGGCCGGTATGTCTCCCTCTGAGAAAAACTACCGCCGGGCCACCACCTTGGATCTGTTCAAGCAGCGCATTCCTTTGGCTGCTGCTGCTGATGGTCTCCGCTACTTTTACCGGAATGATCATCACCAGCTTTGAAAACGCCCTGGCAGCCCAGGTGGCGCTCACCGCCTTCATTCCCATGCTCATGGACACCGGCGGCAACTCCGGCTCTCAGTCCTCGGTCACGGTAATCCGCGCCCTGTCTCTGGGCGAGCTGGAATTTCGGGATTTGCCCTGGTAATCTGGAAAGAAATCCGCACCGCCGTGTGCTGCGGCACAGTCCTGGCCGCCGTGTGCTTTGTCAAAATCCTGCTGGTGGATAAGCTGTTGATGGGAAATACCGACATCACCGTCATGGTTGCATTGGTTGTTTGCCTGACTTTAGTCGTCACCGTATTTTTGGCGAAAACCGTAGGTTGTATCTTGCCTATGGTAGCCAAGCGGCTCGGCTTCGATCCGGCCGTCATGGCCAGCCCCTTTATCACCACAATCGTGGACGCCCTATCCCTGCTGGTTTACTTTGGAATTGCCAAGCTCTTACTGGGCGTATAGCCCCATGCGGTTTCAAAATAAGTTCAAACGGATCTGTGTGGTACGCCAGACCTCCCCATTGACTGCGGAGAGTCCGGCTTTCCACACAGGTCCTTTTTCCAATCACGGGCCGCCGTTTTTCAGTGACTTGTCAAAATCCACAAAATTTTTACGAAAAACCGGATATTCTCCATGTCGCCCTTCCGGCGCGGCTCTTGACCCCTCGGGGTTCCTGTGATACTATTCTTTCTGCCGAGATAACCGGTCAAATCTCCCCCGGCTTCAAAAAAGCAGGAAACCGGAACGGGAATTTTTTTTCGGAGCGTCTTATGAAAGCTGGAAAAAAAGTTCTGACTTATGTGGCCATCATCCTCACAGCCGGCCTGTCCGCTTTGTCCTATGAGCTGTTCGTCTTTCCCAATGAATTCGCCCCTGCCGGGATCAACGGCTTGTGTACCATGGTGCAGTATGCCCTGGGCATTCGGGTCAGCGTCCTGAATCTGCTGGTTAATATTCCACTGGCTCTGTTGGTCTTTAAATTGGTGAGCCGTCCTCTGGCCATCCGTTCCCTAGCCTACACACACTCGCTTTTCTCTCTGGCTCTGGCTATTTTGGAGCGCGTCCCCTGGAGCAGTTTGCCTATGCCACCGAAAACGGCACCAGCACCATTTTAGGCCCTGTCGTAGCGGGTATCATCAACGGATTTTGCTACAGTGTCGTCATGCGGGGCGGTTCCTACACCGGAGGGCTGGATTATGTGGCCGCTTTGATCCATGTCAAAGCACCGGAGTTTAATTTCCTCACCCTGACCTTTTGCCCTCAACTGCGTGGTAGCGGGGATCTCGTACTTCGTTTACGGCTATGAAATCGAGCCGGTCATTCTGTGCATCCTGTATTGCTTCCTCAGCAGCAACGTCTCAGACCGCATCCTGCGCAGCGGAAAAGCCGCCATTAAGTTTGAAATCGTCACCCAGCAGCCGGATGAAATTTCCCAGGAATTGATCCACCGCCTGGGGCACAGCGCAACCCGCATCCAGGGCAAAGGCATGTACTCCGGCGCGGACACCTCCATTCTTCTGTGCGTCATCAACAAGCGGCAAATTCTGGAGTTTGAAGGCATCATCCGCCGCTATCCGGGTACCTTCGCCTACCTCTCCCCCGTCAAGGAGGTTGTGGGCAACTTTAAGCACATAAATAAGAACGGTCAACAGGAGAATCGTCTGCTTGACGACGGCTCCGACGGCACGTTATAATAAAAGAAATATCCCCAAATTTCTGTTCGGAGGTAACCATCTATGGCCTACTATTACCCGGAACCGTCCCATACCTTCAGTGAGTATCTCCTCATCCCCGGCTACACCAGCGAAGATTGCACTCCTGCCAACGTGTCCCTTCGGACCCCTCTGGTAAAATACCGGAAGGGCCAGGAAGAGCCCGCCATCAGTCTCAACATCCCCATGGTGTCCGCCATTATGCAATCGGTCTCCAATGATACCATGGCCATTGCCCTGGCCGGGAAGGCGGCCTGTCCTTCATCTACGGCTCCCAATCCATTGAGAGCGAAGCTGCCATGGTCGCCCGGGTGAAAGCATTTAAGGCCGGTTTTGTTGTCTCCGCCTCCAATCTCACGCCGGATGCCACCCTGCAGGATGTTTTGGATCTGAAAGCGAAAAACGGCTTTTCCACTGTGGCCGTCACCGAAGACGGAACTGCCACCGGCAAGCTGTTGGGTATTGTGACCAGTCGGGACTACCGCCTCTCCCGGATGTCCCTCACCGAGACGGTCGCTTCCTTCATGACTCCCCGGGACAAGCTGGTCACCGCACCGGCTGAGACGACTCTGAAAAGAAGCCAACGACATCATTTGGGCCAACAAGCTGCATTCCCTGCCCATTGTAGACCGGGACGACCATCTGCTGTATTTTGTCTTCCGTAAGGACTACTCCTCCCACAAAGACAACCCCCTGGAGCTGTTGGACAGCCATAAGCGGTATTTAGTGGGCGCCGGCATCAACTCCCGGGACTACGCCGAGCGGGTGCCGGCTCTGGTCAAAGGCCGGTGCCGACGTACTGTGCATCGATTCCTCCGAAGGCTTTACCTGCTGGCAGAAAAAGACCATCGATTGGATTCGCAGCCAGTACGGCGACCGGGTCAAGGTCGGCGCAGGCAATGTGGTAGACCGGGACGGTTTTCTGTTCCTGGCCAAGGCCGGGGCGGACTTTGTCAAGGTCGGTATCGGCGGCGGCTCCATCTGCATCACCCGTGAAACCAAAGGCATCGGCCGCGGACAAGCTACGGCGTTGATTGAAGTAGCTGCCGCCCGGGATGCGTATTTTGCCGAGACCGGTATTTACGTTCCCATTTGCTCCGACGGCGGCATTGTCCATGATTATCACATGACGTTGGCTTTGGCCATGGGCGCGGACTTCCTCATGTTGGGCCGGTATTTCGCCCGGTTCGACGAAAGCCCCACCAATAAGCTGATGATCAACGGCTCCTATGTCAAAGAATATTGGGGAGAGGGCTCCAACCGGGCCCGAAACTGGCAGCGGTATGATGTGGGCGGCTCCAGTAAGCTGAGCTTTGAAGAAGGCGTGGACTCCTACGTCACTTACGCCGGTCCCCTCCACGACAACGTGGAAGCCAGCTTGTATAAAGTCAAGAGCACCATGTGCAATTGCGGCGTTACCACCATTCCGGACCTGCAGCGGGACGCCAAGCTGACGCTGGTCTCCGCCACCTCCATTGTAGAGGGCGGCTACCACGATGTGCAGCTCCGCTCCACCAGCCCAAGGCATAAACAAATACAACCGTTGTGGGAGACTGCGATCATACGCAGTCTCCCGTGTTGTTTACCTGGCCAAAAATACTTGGATTGAGGCTGAAATTTCCTCCATGCTGCCGGCTTCCATTTCAAGTGCCGACGGGCTATAATGAGGAGGAAATTATGGGCTGCCCACGCCCTCTGGAGGTAAATCCATCATGACCGATGAAACGCAACCGCTGATCCTGCCGTCCGACCGCCGGGCGAAGCTGGTTTCCGGATTAAGCCGCCTTTGCTCCACACCGGAGCGCTTTTTCTCTGCACCCGGCCGCACCGAAATCGGCGGCAACCATACCGATCACCAGGGAGGGCATGTTCTGGCCGCCGCCGTCAACCTGGATACCGTCGCCGCTGTGAAGCGAAATCACTCCCGGCGGATCCGCGTTCAGTCCGAAGGCTACCCCTTATCTGTGATTCGTCTGGATCATCTGCAGCCCATCCCCGACGAGGCAAACTCCGCCGCTGCGCTGATTCGCGGCGTTGTCTCCCGTTTTGTGCAATGGGGCTGCCCGGTGGAGGGCTTCGATGCCTACATCACCTCTACCGTCCTGCCGGGCTCCGGCCTGGCCTCCTCCGCTGCCTTTGAGGTGCTGTTAGGCACCATCTTAAATAATTTGTTCTTTGACGGCAAATGCACCGGCCTGGACATTGCGGCGGCCGGTCAGTACGCGGAGCATACGTTTTTAAGAAACCCTGCGGGCTGATGGATCAATTAACCTCCGCCGCGGGAAATCTGGTCGCCATCAATTTGACGGAACCGGATCAGCCGGTCCTCCACCCGGTGTCCTTTGATTTCTCCTCCTGTGGGCACGCCCTGTGCATGGTGGACTCCCGAGCCAGTCACGCCGGACTCACCAGCGAATACGCTGCCATTCCCCAGGAGATGAAAATCCTGAGCGGCTATTTCGACAAGGAGCTGCTCAGTCAGGTGGCCGAGTCGGAATTTTATGCCGCCATTCCTGCCCTGCGCAGCCTGGCCGGAGACCGGGCCGTTTTGCGGGCCATTCATTTTTATCAGGAGGACAAACGAGTCCCGGAACAGGTCGCCGCCTTGGAGGCGGGAGATTTTGACAAATTTTTGCGTCTGGTCCGGCTATCCGGCTACTCTTCTTACATGTATTTGCAGAACGTCATTCCAACCGGCGCCGTGGCGCATCAGGAGTTGGGCTTGACTCTGGCGCTGTGTGAGCACTATCTGGCCGGTCGGGGCGCTTACCGGGTCCACGGCGGCGGATTTGCCGGCACGGTGCAGGCCTTCGTGCCCTTGGACCGTCTGGAGTCCTTTCAATCCGGGATGGACGACGCCCTCGGAAAGGGCGCCTGTCAGACTCTGTCCATCCGCCCATGGGGCGGCGTAGAAATTCGGGAGGACTAGAGCGTGAAAATGGGGACTCTCACAGGTGGATTCCAGTGGATCGCATGCTTCCGCCGGGACGGCGGGAGCATGCGCGCCCCCCGGAAAAACGAACCGCTTTTGCGCGCTTTCTGCAAGCTGCCGGTAAAACGCTGCAGCATTCGGGTTTTCAAGAAATTGCCTGCAAGGCTGGGATCTATACCCTTGCCTTGCAGGCCTCATTTTTATTTCATGCAGCGAAGCTCAATACCGCCCCACCGGCGGCTGAACGGAATCCGGCAGCGGGCACCGGTAACGGCCGCCGTTTTGGCTGTCCAGCTCCTGCCTGGCCCGGCGGAGCAAATCCGGCTGCGCACTGATGCGAAGGGCGCTGAGCGTCAGGGCTTCGGCTGCGGTGCGCATTCCCTTCATCCCAATGGGAGAGCAGGAAAACGCCGTGTTCTGCCAAGAATGCCCCACATTGCCCAGGCATGCCGTGGCCACCGTCAGCATCACCGTCGGTACGGCATAACTCACGTCGCCTACATCTGTGGAACCTGAAACGCATCCCCGCTCCCGGTTGTCAAAGGGATGAACGCGGCTGTCCAAGGGGCGCTGCTGCCAACCGGCCATTTCCGCCGGTGTAAAGCGATCCTCCAAGTCCCGGGACATCTCCCGACGGGTCTCTTCCGGATAGGTCTGCAAAAACTGTGCAGCCAGGCGGTAGTCCTCCTCCGTCCACTTCGGCGCCCCGACCTCCTGCAGGCAACCGTCCACCACTGCCGCCAAGGTCCGATTCGGCGCATAGTCGGAAAAGGCCATGGTAATTTCCCACTGCATCTGCGTTTGAGTCATCAGCGCCGCGCCCCGGGCAATGTCCACCACCCGCTGGAACAGCTCCTGCACCTGATCCACCCGGGGCGCCCGTACCTCGTACTTGACGACCACGTGAGCCGGCACCACGTTGGGCGCCGTACCGCCCGCGTCGGCGTAAGCATAGTGCACCCGGGCCGGATCCGGCATATGCTCCCGCAGGTAATTGACGCCCACATTCATCAGCTCCGCAGCATCCAGCGCAGAACGGCCCAGATGAGGCGCCCCACCGGCATGAGCCGCCACCCCGTCAAAGATGAAGTTTCCTCCCATAATGGCCACATTCCGCTTGGCCGGCACCTGGTTGAGGGTGCCGGGATGCCAGGTCAAAGCAAAGTCTATCCCGTCAAAGCAGCCTGCCCGGGCCATAAACTGTTTGGCCCCCGCTCCTTCCTCTGCCGGGCAACCAAAGAACACCACCTTGCCGCTGCGCCCCTCCTGCACGAAGCAGTCCCGGATTGCCACAGCTGCTGCAAAGCATCCGGCCCCCAGCAGATTGTGACCGCAGCCATGGCCCGCCCCGCCGGGCGCCACCGGCTCCTGCACCGGACAGGCCGCCCGCTGACTCAGGCCATCCAAGGCGTCAAACTCCGCCAGCAGTCCCACCGCCGGCTTTCCGCTCCCGCAGGAAAAGGTGGCGATAAAACAGGTGGGAATCCCGGCTACAGGAGCCTCCACCGTAAATCCCTCCCGCTTCAGCGCCTCACACAAGGCGCCGGCGGACTTTTCTTCACAATAGGGAAGCTCCGCATAGGCCCAAATATCCCGAGCCAGGGCCTCCGCCTCCTCCATGTTCCTTTCCACCGCTTGCTTGACTTGCTTCAAATCCGTCATGCTCGATTCTCCTATTTCTTACAGCACCTTACTGAGAAATGCTGCGGTTCTGGGGTTTTGCGGCGCGGCAAAGACCGCCTCCGGCGTTCCCTCCTCTTGGATGATTCCGCCGTCCAAAAACAGCACTCGGTCCGAAAGGCGGCGGGCAAACGCCATCTCGTGGGTGACAATGACAATGGTCATCCCACTTTGGGCCAGGTCCTCAATGACCCCCAGCACTTCCTTCACCATCTCCGGATCCAGCGCCGAGGTGGGCTCGTCAAACAACATGACCTCCGGCTCCATCGCCATGGCCCGGACAATGGCCAGCCTCTGCTTCTGTCCGCCGGACAGCTTGCGGGGATACTCCCCCGCCTTTTCCCTGAGGCCAACCCGCTGCAGCAGCGCCATCGCCTCCCGCTCTGCCTGTGCCCGGGGAAGCTTTTTTTCCAATACCGGCGCCAGAGTGATATTCTCCAAAACGGTGAGGTTGGGAAAAACATGAAAATTTTGGAAGACCATCCCGATTTTTTGACGGTACCGGCAAATATCCGCCTTCCGGTCCGTCATCTCCTGCCGGTGAAACAGAACCTTTCCCGATGTAGGCTGCTCCAGAAGGTTGAGGCAGCGCAAGAAGGTACTTTTCCCCCCGCCGGACGGTCCGATGACCGATACAATCTCCTGCCGGTGAATGGACACCGTGATCCCCCGGAGAACCTCCAGGGCGCCAAACCGCTTACACAGACCTTCTGTGCGCAGAATTTCCTCAGCCATATACCGTCAACCTCCGTTCCATCTGCGCCACCAGTCTGGACAGCACCACATTCATCAGCAGATAAATCACGCCCACAATCGCCAAAGGCTGCAACGCCAAAAATGTGGCCGACTGCACCGTCTTATAGCTGGTCATCAGCTCTCCCACGAAAAACACCGAGGCCAGGGAGGTCTCCTTCACCATCTGAATGAACTGGTTGCCCAAGGCCGGCAAAATATTTCGCACCGCCTGAGGCAATACCACCCGCGCCAACACATGTCCCTCGGAAAGTCCCAGACTCCGGGCCGCCTCCCACTGCCCCTGATCTACCGCGCCGATTCCGGCCCGGATGATTTCAGAAATGTAGGATGAGCTGTTCACCACCAAGGCCACCAAAATGCAAGCCGTATCGGACAGGGAAAAGGGCAGAAGCTTCGGCAGTCCGATCCAGAAAAAATACAGCTGCAGCAACACCGGCGTCCCACGCAAAACCTCTGTATACAGGCGCGCCAGGGTGCTCGCCCCACGAAACCGGCTCATACGCAGCAGCGCCACTAAGATTCCCAACACCGTCCCGCAGGCCACTGTAGCAGCCGCCAGCCAAAGCGTTCCGCCCAGGCCGGCTAAAAACTCGCCGCCGTAGCGCTCCAGGAGTTTCCATATTTTTTCCATGTCCCTTTACTCCAATCCCAAACCGGCGGCATACTCCACCGCCTCCTGATGCCACTGCTCCAGTTGCCCCTGGGCCTGCAGTTCCTCAATGCACGCATTGACAAACTCCGTCAGACTGTCCGCGCCCAAGGGCATGCCCACCCGGACACCCGACAGAGACTCGTCTACAGAAAAGGAAAAGTCCGGTATCGCCAGGCCGCCGTTTGCCTCTGCGTACAATTTGGCAGACGCCTTGCTGCAAATACACACATCGGCCTTTCCCTCCGAAACCATCAGAAACCGTCTGTCATGGAGCTCACCAGCTTAAACTTCCCACAGGTTTTTACCTGCTCCCGGAACAGCGTCTCCTGTACAGACCCGCTCTGGGTCACCACCACCGCATCGCGGAGAGATTCTGCGGAATTGTACACATTTTCCTCGCCCTGCCGGACGAGAAAACCATAGTCATCATCGCCAAAGTAATAGCCCTGGGACAAGTTCATATTTTCCGCCCGAGCCGGGGAGTAGGCCAAAGCGGAAATGGCCATATCATACTTTCCTTCTGAAATGCCGGTCAGCAGGGCGGAAAATTCCAGGGGAACAATCCGCAGCTCCACCCCCAGCTTTTGCGCCAGATACCGCGCCAGCTCCATATCCATGCCTACGTATTGCGCGTCGCCGGACTTGGTGGTATCCACAAACTCAAACGGTGCAAAATACGGCTCCGTGCAAACCTCCAGGTATCCCCGCTTTTGAATGGCCTGTAGCCGATCCTCGGTTTGGTGTCGCGGCGCTGCGCAGGCCGTGCAGCAAAGCAACAGGCAGAAACAGAGAAGGAACGGCGCGCACTTGCGCAGGCTGGTTGAAAAGCGGGATAAGATGTTCATAGCAGCATTCTCCTATACTTTAGTTCGGTAGTTGACTAATTTTCTTACGCAAGCATTATACCGCTTTCGTAACGCGCTGTCAATCCTTTTTGGAAAAATCATGGTAATTTGTCAAAATAGCACAACTCAAACTAGCAGGGCGGCTAAAAAACATGGTGATTCTGCACCCAGCTAATTGAGCAGCATTCCAGCTGCTGCTCTGATTTACAGGTTTGCCGCACATGGTAGAAAGCGACCGGCAAATCGGTCTACCTTTCAGTCAAAGCAGAAGTTAACTGCCTGTTCCGGATCTCTCGCACCGGCCTAGCAAACAAGAAAGGGGCGCTACCTATGAAACGAAAGATTCTCCTACTCACCGTCTTTCTGCTCATTATGTTTTCTGGCTGCGGAGGCCCGGCTGCCGCAAATCCAGACTCCCTGTTCCACTTTCCCGGCCTCTCCTGGGGCATGTCTCCGGAGGAAGTGAAAGCCGCTCTGCCCATTCAGGACGGCGAAATAGAGGAATCTCCCTTTTCCTCCGCTGCCGACTACAACAGCTATACGATCCTTTGGGCCCCAGACCAACAAGTCTATTTTGGCGAAGCGGCCTACCACATTTTTTTCCGTTTTCAGGACTGGGGGAAAACCGGCCGGTATCAGCTGCACCGCATTGAGCTATACTATCCGGAAGACTGCCCCATGGAGACGGTACGTCGAGAGCTGAGCGCTTCCTACGGCGAGGAACTGACGGCCGACCGCCTGGCGGAGCAACCAACCCTGGGCGCGCTCGAAATGCAGCCAACCGCCCCGGACAGCGCCCACGAAGCCGGCTGGGCCGGGCAGAGTCTGGCTGAAGTCCTGACACAGCAGGAACCGGACGACGATTGGGCCTTTCTGTCTACCCAGAACCCAGAGTTGACCCGGGAAGATTTCGACGCCTTTCTCTCTCAGGAAAGTTCCGTGCAAATTCGCTGGTATGACAACACCTATGACACCGTCACCCCAGAGGTGCCTGAGGGATACACCCAAAACCTGGTGTCCTTTCAGGCAAACTATATTTCCGCGCAACAAATGGGAACCTAACCGTATTAAACGCGGCCCCCGGTCTTCACCGGGGGCCGCGTTGCTGATTCTCTCAATTTTCATGCCGGCCTGTAATGGAAAACAGGACCCACTCCGCAATATTGGTGGCATGGTCGGCAATGCGCTCCAGATATTTGGCGATCATCAAAAGATCCAGGTAGTACTCTCCATGGGCGGCATCGTGTGCAATGAACGTGATCAGCTGGGTTTTGGTTTCGTCAAAGAGATGGTCTACCAGATCATCGTCATCAATGACCTTTCTGGCCAGCGTCTGATCCCGCTCCACAAAGCTCCGGACCGATTCCTTCACCATGGCAATGGCAGCGGCCGCCATGGTGTGCAGGGTCGCATTGGTCTGCTCGTGCATTCCCTGAATAAACTGCGCAATTTCAGCGATGTCCGTCGCCTGGTCGCCGATGCGTTCCATATCGGAGATCATTTTTAAGGCGGAGGAAATGGTCCGCAAATCCCGGGCCACCGGCTGCTGCTGCAGCAGCAGCTTCAGGCACAGGTGCTCGATGGAGCGCTCCATTTCGTCAATCTTGCTGTCATCGGCCATGGCGGCCTTGGCCATTTCCACGTCGCCCTTGGTGACCGCATCCACCGCCGCCGCAATGGCGGTCTCACAAAGGCCTCCCATGATGATTAAATCCGAGTGCAGCTTTGCCAGCTGCTGGTCAAAACGATTGCGCATTATCCAAACCTCCCGGTAATGTAATCCTCGGTTCGCTTGTCCCTGGGCATGGAGAACAGGGCCTCCGTCGCTCCAAACTCCACCATTTCCCCCAAAAGGAAGAAGGCCGTGCGGTCCGAAATTCGAACTGCCTGCTGCATGTTATGCGTCACGATGACAATGGTAAATTGCTTCTTCAGCTCCGCCGCCAGATCTTCAATCTTGGCCGTGGAAATCGGATCCAGGGCAGAGGTGGGCTCATCCATCAGAAGGACCTCCGGCTCCACTGCCAAGGCCCGGGCAATGCACAAGCGCTGCTGCTGGCCACCGGACAGCCCCAGCGCGCTTTTTTTCAGCCGGTCCTTCAGCTCATCCCAAATTGCCGCCTGACGCAAAGAACGCTCTACGATTTCATCCAGCATGGATTTTTTCCGAACCCCATGGGTCCTGGGCCCATAGGCAATGTTATCATACACGCTCATGGGAAACGGATTGGGTTTTTGAAAGACCATCCCAACCCGCCGCCGCAAAACATTGACGTCCAGATTTCCATAGACGTTCTCCTCGTCCAGCAGGACGTTTCCTTCAATCCGGCACCCCTCCACCAAATCGTTCATCCGGTTCAGGGATTTCAGCAGGGTGGATTTGCCGCAGCCGGAAGGGCCGATGAAGGCGGTAATTTCCTTTTCCGGTATGCGGATATTGACATTTTTCAAAGCCTGAAAATCGCCGTAATATAAATTCAGGCCCTTTACCTCTATCTTAGTCCGCCCCATCGGGGCCATATTGGCAGTTTGTTCCATCTTGTTTCCTCTCCGGCATTATTTTTCGCCCTTGCCCCGAATCAGCCGTTTGGCCGTCAGAGCGGACAACGCGTTAATTCCAATGACCAGGGCCAGAAGTACCACAGCTGTGGCACGGGCTTCATTCATATACAAGCCCTCATTCATCAAATTATACATGTGGACAGACAACGTCCGGGTAGACTGGAACAACGGGGCAAACAAGTCCTTCCAAAAACCCCGGTTTGGCCAAAGGTCAAATTGGCGGTTCCTGAACCGGAGGTGAAAATCAAGGCGGCACTCTCTCCCACAATCCGGCCAATTGCCAAAATGACGCCGGCTAAAATCCCCGGCGCAGCCGGAGGTAAAATCACCTTGAAAACCGTCCGAAGCCGCCCTGCACCCAGGCCGAAAGAGCCCTCCCGGTAAGAATCCGGCACAGACAACAGCGCTTCTTCCGTCGTGCGTAAAATCAGCGGCAGAATCATAATCGCCAGCGTCATCGCGCCGGAAAGCATGGAATAGTTCCATCTGCACGTGATATTAAAAAACACCAGTCCAAATAAACCATACACAATGGAGGGATGCCGGAGAGGGTCTCCGCCGTCAGGCGGACCAATTTCACCAGCTTATTTCCCCGTTTTGCATATTCCGCCAGGTAAATGGCCGCAAAGACGCCCACCGGCACCGCCACCAAAAGGGAGAGCAAGGTAATACAAATCGTATTAATCAAAGCCGGCATCATAGACTGGTTCTTCGTCGTATATTTCCAGGCAAATAGGTCCCACTTCAAATGAGGCACGCCGGTGACCAATACATATCCAATGAGAATCACCACCGCAAGGACAGACAAAATGGCCGCCAGCCGAACCAGCACGGTCAAAACCAGGGACGTGACGTTCTGCCTGCGGGAAGTCGCCATAATTTGAGCCGCCGTTTTGCCCGACCGGTTCAGGGCGCGGCGTTCCTCTGTGAAACTCTTTTTTCGGTACGGCGCTCATGCAGGATCCCTCCGTTTCAGCAGTGAAAAGCAAGTGTTGATCAGCAGAATAAACACAAACAGCACCACGCCGGTGGCAATTGGGCCCGGCGATGCAGCCCGGAGGCGTAGCCCATCTCAATCACGATATTTGCAGTCATGGTTCGCAAGCCCTCCAGCAAACCTCGGGGCATAATGGGCTGGTTTCCCGCAATCATGATCACTGCCATCGTCTCGCCAATGGCCCGGCCCCTCCCAAAATGACGCCGGACATCACACCGGAGGCCGCCGCCGGCAGCTGTGCGAAAAATACACTTCGCTCATGCGTCGCTCCCAATGCCAGAGACCCCTCATAGTAGCTCTCGGGTACCGCCCGTATGGAAGTCTCCGCCACACCGATAATCGTGGGCAAGATCATAAATCCCCAGTAAAATGGACGCCGTCAAAAGTCCCTTTCCAGAGGTACCGGTCAGACTCTGCATCATGGGCACAATCACCACCAGGCCGAAAAAGCCGTATACAATGGAGGGAATACCGGCCATCAGATCCACGGCCGGCTTTACCACCCGGTACAGCCACTTGGGGCAAAAGCGCGCCATATAAATGGCCGTGAGCAGTCCAATGGGCACGCCGATGACAATCGCCCCGGCCGTCACATAACTCCTGCCTATGATCATGGGAACAATCCCGTACAAGTCCTTGGAGGGCTTCCAGGTTTTTCCGAAAAAGTTCCCCAGGCCAATCTCACGGATGGTCGGGATCCCATTGCCCAGCAGGTACGCACAAATCAGAACCACCGCCGCAATGGAGACACAAGCCGTGAGTAAAAATACCACGCGCATAACCTGCTCTTTGTTGAAAAAAGCAAATAGTTTGGATCGTTGACGCATACGTATATCCTTTCTCGCCGCAAAACATTCCGCCGTATCAAAAACCCCGCCGCAGGCATGGACCCGCGGCGGGGGCTGGCGGCAGGGTTAGCCCAGCTCGGACCAATTGGTGATGTTGCCCAGGAAGATCTCCCGGATTTGCTCGGTGGTCAGACCAGCGACAGGATTTTCCTGGTTGGCGATGACTGCAATGCCGTCAATGGCAATCTGCACCGGGGTGAGGCCTTCCGCGACTTCCTCCTCCTTCAGCTCCCGGGAGCTCATGCCAATCTCGCAGGAGCCGTCAACGGCAGCCGTAATACCGGCGCCGGAACCGGTCTGCTGTACGTCGATCGTCACACCGGAGTTCAGATTCATATAAGCCTCAGCCAGCTCCATCATCACAGGGCCCACAGAAGTAGAACCATTGACAGAGAGGTTGCCGCTCAGACCGGAAGACGTGTAAGCAGCCGCATTTTCATCCACTGCAATGTAGTCTTCGCCCAAAATGGCCTGCCCGTCGGCACTCATAATAAAATTCACGAAATCCCGGCCCAGTTCGCTTAAATTCTCTTCCTTGTAGCAGATCATAAAGGGGCGGGATACCGCATAGGAGCCGTTTTCACATTCTCCACAGTCGCATCTACGCCGTCGACCTGCAGCGCCTTGACACTGGAATCCAGAGAACCCATGGAGATGTAACCAATGGCCGCCGGGTTACCTGCAACGGTCTGGGTTACAACGGAGGTAGAGTTGACCACTTCCGCCGTCTGTACCGTAGCGTCCACCTCATCTGCGTCCACAACGCCCATGATTTCTACAAACGCGCCCCGGGTACCGGAGCCCTCTTCCCGGGAAATCACCGTAATGTCGGAAGTCAGCGTACCGGCGGCGGGTTCCGTCGTCTCCCCAGACGAAGGCTCTGTGGCCGCGTCGGTCACCTCTGCCGTAGGCGCAGTGGTCGTGTCGGTGGGGGGGCGTCGTCTCTTCTCCGCCGGTGGTGCATCCGGCCATGAGACCCAATGTCATGACTCCAGCCAACGCCAAGCTGCAAATTTCTTGTAAATGTTCATTTCCATTTCCTTTCTTTGTGGCAAATATAGTATTTCCCGATTCGCCTTTTGTTATCAGATTTCAGGGTACGGCTCCATTATAAAAACCACCGGTAAAATTCCCAAGCAGAGTCTCGTAAAGATTTTGTTAAATTGCCATAGGAACTTCCCTGCAACCCCATCTTCCCGTGCCCCATTTCTTTCCCCAAAAGCGCTCTATGCATCCACGTCGCCGCAGAAATCACCGATTGGGGCCGCCCTAGCTTTTTCTATCGTAAAAACGAAACGCCAATTTTCTTCACATGTTTACGGCATTCCCGGTTCAAACAGGCTGTATAAAAGTGGTTTGCCGCAAAGATGGGCCGGCCGTGTAGCCTTCTGATTTTCTAATTATTCTTTTACAAAAGTGTTTACAGGCGGCAAATTCTGTGCTATACTTGTTTTATAAACCGCACAAAATCCCAATGGGGAGTCACTCGCTTTTAACAAAGATCTCGTGATGCAGCAACACATTATATTAAATATCACATTTTTAAATCACTCTGCTATTGTGTTCTACTTATACACTGCATGTGCAGAACACATTTCCATTTGCACCCAGTAAACCATTTCCAAACCTGCCTCCCGTATGGTCAACAGCGCAATCGCCACAGTGGAAATGGGCCGGAAAGGATTGGGCATCACCGTGGGCAGCGGATACACACTCCGAAACGTTCGCCTGCGGTCCGGACGGCACCTGATCCAGGGCTGATTGTCTGTATATAGATGTGCGCCTACCGGATAAGACGGGAAAAACGGGGAAGTCACTTCGACTTCCCCGTTTTTTCAATATCCGATTTGGTTAAGCAGCTATCTTTTAGCGCAAGCCCTCAATAGAATCCACCGGAAGCGACAACACCACCGTTTCCGCCGGTGTCTGCAATCCCGCTTTATCCGCAATGGTTTGCATAATGGGGACCTTGTACTCCCCTCTGGCCAAAATGGCAACCAGCTCCTTCTCTTTCTGCAGCTGAATGCCTAAAAAAGTGCTCCGCCTCCTGGCTGCCCAGCATCCGGGCATGGAGAAGGGTACTCCCGTCGCTCCGGCCAGGCGGGCGGCGGCCATCACCTCGTCACTACAGCCCCGGTTCGTCAGGGCCAAAATCAACTCAAAATTTGCCTGCTCCATTGGCAATTCACTCCTCTCCACAGGCTTCCCCTCCATGCCCCGGCTGATCCATCGGGCAGAGCGGGCATTGATGCCGGACAGGGGAACCGTAAACAGAATTCCCTGACCCGGCTGCGTCATCAACAACCGGTCCCGGAGCTCTCGCCGGAGATCGGGAATCAAAGGGCCGGAACCAGGCTCAGGGTAAGCGTCCGGCTGATTTCCCAATTCCTAAAACCTGGAGCACCTCGCTGGCCGCCGTACCCGTCGCCGGAGCAGCCAGGGTGTAAAATGCCCCCTGTGCCGCGCAAATCTCTCCCACCTGCCGTTCTTTCCCCGGCCTACAAACGTGCCCAAAAGCGTGATGCGGGGTAAATTATCCAAGTTCTCTCACCTCCTGAGGCCGGTACAGAGAGACATCGTACTCCAGAATCTCGTCTGCGCCTTCTTCCAGCACAGCCGCATGGCGGCGCATCTTTCTCTGATAGCCCAATCCCATCAGCTGTATGGTAACAAGCGGCGTCATAGCAACCAGCGCCACAATGCCGAACGCATCCAGCAGGATCGAACCGCCCAAGGCTTCACAGGCGCCCATCGCAAACGGCAGCAGGAACGTCGCCGTCATCGGGCCGCTGGCCACGCCGCCGGAGTCAAATGCGATGCCGGTAAACATAGGCGGAACAACAAAGCTCAACCCCAATGCCAGCGCATAGCCCGGCAAAATGACCGCATACAGCGGAATCCCAAAGAGAATCCGCGCCATAGACAGCGCCACCGATATGGCCATACCAAACGACAGGGCGCGGCTCATCGCGCTCTTGCTCACAGCTCCGCCGGTCACCGTCTCCACCTGAACGCAAAGCACATGAACCGCCGGTTCCGCCTCCACAATAAACCAACCCAGCAGCGCCCCCAACGGTATGAGAGACCAGCTGTAGGCCGAAGCTCCCAGCTCCTGGCCCAGCTGCCGCCCCTGCCGGAAGAAAGCCCACGTTCACTCCCGTGAGAAACAAGACCAGGCCCACAAAGGTATACACCAGACCCACGCCGATTCGCGCCAGCCCCTTCGGCTTAAAGGCTCTGGTCAGAAGCTGAAATACCACAAACACCCCCGCAATGGGAGCCAGAGCCACCAAAACCTCCTTGGCATAATGGGGCAGGGACTCCAAAAAGGCCGCAGCGACACCCCGGCTATCCGCCACATGGACCACAGCGGTAGAAGCATAATCCGCACCGTCCGGCCGGTAGAGCAAACCCAAAATCAAAACTGCCAAAATGGGTCCGATGCTGGCCAGGGTAATCACGCCGAAGCTGTCCGCTTCTCCCTCCCGGATCGCCCCGGGCCGCCGAGAGGCCAAGGCCCAACGCCATGATAAACGGTACGGTGATCGGTCCTGTGGTGACGCCGCCGGAATCGAAAGCCACCGCCAGCATATTCTGCGGGACAAAAAGCTCAAGAGAATCAGGCCGGTATACATGGTGAGAAGCACCCACCGCAGGGGAATCTTCCAAACCGTTCGCAAGACAGAAACCACCAAAAAACAAGCCGACTCAATGGCCACCGTCCAGATCAGCACAGCGTTGGGAATGCTGGGAACCTGCGTGGCCAAAACGGTCAGGTCCGGCTCCGCCACCGTCACCAAAATGCCGACGAGAAAAACACCACGGCCATGACGGAAATCCGCTTGCTCCGGGCCAGCTTCCGGCCCAGCGCCTCTCCCATGGGCATCATGGCCATATCCGCTCCCAGGGTAAACAGGCCCATACCGACCACCAGGAGCACGGCTCCGGCCAAAAACAGCAGCAGCGTCTCCACCGACACCGGCGCCACCGTCATAGCCAGCAGCAAAATGATCAACGAAACAGGCAATACGCTGGAGAGAGCCTCATGTGTCTTATCCTTCAGCGCCTTGTTAATAACAACCCCTCCTTCATATTTAAAATTCGCCCGTCCTTTCCGCCGGCGGGGCATATATGGAAATTATATCATAAAAACTCTTCATTTTTGTAAACAAACCGTAAAGTTTCACAAAAGGCCGCGCTTTTTTCTTGCGCCATTTTGGCAAAATATGTATAATGAGGAAAAAGCCCGAGAGGTAGGTGCATGTGTATGGACTATACGGGACTGGCTCTTTTCAGTGATTTGGACGGCACCCTGCTGAATTCCCAGCGGCAAGTCTCCCTGGAAAACCGGCGCGCCCTGGAACAATTTACTGCCGGCGGCGGTCTATTTGGGGTTTCCACCGGCCGCGCTCCCATGAACGCGCTTCATTTGCTGCCCAAGGTCCCCATCAACACCTGGTCCGTGGTACTAAACGGCGCGGAGGCCTATCATTTCGGAACCGGCGCCGTGGCTTTCCCCGCCTCCTGCCGAAGCTACGTACCGCCGCCTTGATACAATGGGTTTTGGAACACCTGCCCCAGGTGAACATCCTGCTGTGCTCCGAGCGCCGTCTTTTCTTCCTCTCTCCCCCCCATCTGGCCGATCCGGATTTCCTCGCCTCCCATCAGCCCTGCATCTTCTCCGGGCTGGAGGTCCCTTGGCGGGAGCCTTGGCTGAAGATTTTGTTCGCCGCCCCCGGCCGCTTTTGGAACGTCTGGAGCAGCAGGCCGAGGAATCCGGCGTGAGCGAAGGGACGGAACGGGTATACACTTGTCCCACCTATCTGGAGTTTCTACCCCAGGGCGTACACAAAGGCCGTTGTCTGGGGGATTTGCGCTGCCTGGACGTTTTCCGGCAACGGCGCATGATCGCCATCGGCGATTACAGCAACGATGTGGAGCTTCTTCAGGAAGCCGACATCGCCGTCGCCGTGGACAACGCCCTGCCGGAGGTCAAAGCCGTCGCAGACTATTGCACGGTATCCCACAACGACAGCGCCAGCGCACGCCTCATTGCAAACATCCTCCCCGAATCTGAGCCGCGCAGGCCTGGCCTCCCCTTCCGATCAAGCCTGGAACAGAACCTTGCAAAAGGCGTTCAGGATGCGCCTCCGGTCGTCTCGTTTCCGCGTGGGGTGGAATCGGACGGCGTGCCGCATTGCGGCGCACAAGCCGGAATACCGCAAGGGGGAGGGCGCCATTTCGCGAACGGTTTTTAGAAACCGCCTGCGCTGCAAGCCCAGTCTTCCAGCCCCACGCCGGCTCGTTCTTTTCTCTGCCGGGCAGCAGCTTCCAATAATTTCCAAGTTTATAGGAGGCAGTTTGTAGCTTCTTTTTCCGTTGCCAACAGAATTTTTCTATTTTTTACGACTTTCCTCTTGCTTTTTTTGACAAACTTTGCTATAGTAGCCCTGGTAGTTGTACCACGGTTCGTGCTGGACCGCGTCTGTGCCCGACGCTTGGTCTCTCCCTCTAAGCACGTTCCGCAGTAGAACGACCTCCCCTCTTTTCCGGCAGGCCGGCAGGTTTATTCCTGCCGGTTTGCTATTTTTTCCAGAGCCTGTTTGACACCTCACCTTCAGCCACGCCGATATGTCCACGCATAAAAGACAGTCCCCTTCCCTGCTTTGCCCTCAAAACAGGAAAACACCGCGACAGGTTTTTGGGGCTTTCTCTCTCGCCGGCCGTTATACTGAGCTTAGGTACAAAAGCGGAAACGGGGGCAGATCTATGCGGCGATTTTTTGGGTTGGCTCGTTCTGGCAGCTGCTTTGGCCGCAGCATGCTTATACACCTGGTGTTTGGGCGTCCCGGCCTTTCGCGGAGAGGCCGGTCCCTGCTCTGTAACCGTCACCTGTCCCGGCGGCGCCGCACCGACGGTATACTCTTACGATCTGGTCGGAGACGGCTTCTGCCGCACCTTGCACATATCTTACGATCCCGCCCGCCCCAATGCCGACAGCGCGGTGTTTCGAGATCTGCCGCCGGGAGAATACCGAATTTTGGAAAACGGCGTGGAGCGGAGCCGCGTGCAAATTTCCATGGAAAACCCTTCTGCCCACGTCCGGCCCGACAACACCTGGCCCACAGCACCGCCCCGATGATGTTTTGTGCAATTTGTGCAAAAAAAAGCACATATTTTTGTGACACTAACCGCTTGCATACGGCTTCATTCCATGGTATTATGACAACATACATGGGAGGTATGTCTACTCCACGCGCAAGCAATAGGTTTACCCCCAAAAAAAGGAGGAATACAACAACCCGCCGGACTCGCGGTGCGGCAGTGTGGAGACCTGTCGCAATGTGGTGTCGTCATCCATAGACGACCACGAGATGCAAGGCGCGGAGGCCCTTGGATCGGAGTTCATGCGTATGGCAAGTGTAACTTTAAAAGGAATCAAGAAAATTTACCCGTTCAGTGGCGATGACAACAAGAAAAAGAAAAAGAAGAAAAAGGACGACGAGGCGCGCAGGAAGGTAAGCCCCAGCTGACCGTGACCGATCAGGGGCGTCGTAGCCGTCCATGACTTCAACCTGGAGATCAAGGACAAAGGAATTTATCGTGTTGGTCGGCCCCTCCGGCTGCGGAAAGTCCACCACCCTGCGTATGGTAGCCGGTCTGGAGGAAATCTCCGAGGGCGAGCTGTACATCGGCAACCGTCTGGTCAACGACGTGGCCCCCAAGGACCGGGACATCGCGATGGTCTTTCAGAACTACGCGCTCTATCCCCACATGACGGTATATGAAAATATGGCCTTTGCCCTGAAGCTGCGCAAGGTGCCCAAGGATGAAATCGATAAGAAAGTCAAGCAGGCCGCTGAAATTCTGGATATTACCCAGTACCTGGGCCGGAAGCCCAAAGCACTTTCCGGCGGTCAGCGCCAGCGTGTTGCCATCGGCCGCGCCATCGTCCGGGATCCGCAGGTCTTCCTCATGGACGAGCCCCTGTCCAACCTGGACGCCAAGCTCCGGAACCAGATGCGCGCCGAGATCATCAAGCTCCGGGAGCGGATCGACACCACCTTTATCTACGTAACCCACGACCAGACCGAAGCCATGACTCTGGGCGATCGGATTGTCATCATGAAAGACGGCTTCATTCAGCAAATCGGTACCCCGCAGGACGTCTTCAACCATCCGCACAACATCTTTGTCGCCGGCTTCATCGGCACGCCGCAGATGAACTTCTTCGATGCCAAGCTTTCCAAGGAAGGCGGAAAATACGTGGTTTCTGTAGGCGGTATCAAAGTGGAGCTCTCCCAGGAGAAGCAAGCCGCTCTGTCGGCTAGAAATGTATCGCCTCAGGACGTGACGCTGGGCGTTCGTCCGGAGCACATCCAGCTGTCCAACAACGGCATCGCCGCCAAGGTGGATGTATCGGAAATGATGGGCTCCGCCGTCCACCTGCACTCCACCATGGCCGACGGCAAGGGATGTGGTCATCGTGGTGCAAACGATGGACATGAACGGACACGAACTCAGCAGCTTTAACATGGGCGCCACGGTTCGCTTCACCTTTGGCGGCAACGTGGTTCATGTGTTCAGCAAAGCCAACGGCGAAAACCTGGAAGGCTGATTTTTCACACAAATTCACGCAGGGAAACAGACAAGCTGAACTGCTCCCCGTCAAGAGGACAGAGAAAAAATATAAAATTTTTCCGGCCAGCAGCTAAACGTTGCTGGCCGCTTTTTATGCAGCAAGACACAACTTGTGTTTTTCCATTGGCGTCAGCACGCCCAAGTTACGCTGTACTCTTCTGGTGTTGTAATAACGGATGTAGCACTCAATCATTTGCACGAGTTCCTGTTTGCTGGTGAAGCGCTTGCCGTAATAGCGTTCCCGCTTCAAAATGCCCCAGAATCCTTCCATAGGCCCATTGTCAATGCAGTGGGCTATACGGGACATACTCTGTGTCATTCCAGCCTGTACGAGTTTGTGGTGGAACGATCTGCTTGTGTATTGGAAGCCTCTATCACTGTGGAACAGGGGATGGGCATCCGGGTTCGCCTTAACAGCTTTGTCAAAGGTTTTGCAAACAAGTGGATTATCATTGTGCTCACTGAGCACATAGGACACGATACGCCGGTCACAGAGATCCAGAATGGCACTCAGATAGAGTTTATGTACCTCAATACCCTCGTACCATTTGAATTCTGTCACATCGGTAAGCCATTTCTCATTCGGCTTCTCTGCGTGGAATTGGCGGTTCAGCAGGTTTTCAGCAAGATACTGGGGACTCTTTGCCCGTCTGGTGCAGCCACGGTTATTGTACTTTACAGTGGAGCGGATATCTTTGACCCTGCAGATGCGCAACACCCTTTTATCATTGACATAGATGCCATAATCATGACGGAGATCGTCATTCAGTCTCCGGTAACCTTTATCCGGGTTTTCCAAATGAATCTTTTCAATCTTGTCGGCCAGTTTCTCATTCTCCGCAGTCCTGTGGCTCAGCTTCCCGGATGCCCATTTGTAGTAAGCAGAACGGGCCACATGGAGCAGTTCGCAGGCTGTCTCAACAGGAAACCCGTGTTCCTTACAACACTCTTTAATGGCCTTATAAATTTGCCTCTGTCTTACTTCTGAGAGACATCTCTCCTCTCTACCTCGTCCAATTTTTTTAGCAGGTCACGCTCCATTTCCGCCAGATACAGCTTATGCTTGAGCCGCTCGATCTCAATTTGTGCCTGTTCCAGCTCGGTACGGGGAGTTTGATCCTTCTTCCGCTGGCCACGCCGGTCTTGTAATCCCCTTCTCCCATTTGTTCAAACCGAAGCGTCCATGTACGTACTTGTTGGTAACTGACCTGGTATTTTAAGGCTATTTCTCCGCAGTTTTTCCCTGTGGCGATACATTCCCTGGCGATTTGAACTCGTTCCTCAAATGTGGTTTTCTCGTCCCTGCTTCATGTAACTTCCTCCTCCAGAAAACTTTGTGGAGCTGAAATCTCCATGAGCATTATACTCCTTTATCCAGTTACTGAGTTGACGATCATTTCGCAACTTATATTTTTTGCTGATTTCTCCGAGACTGCCCGCCCCGGATAGGTATTCATGCACCGCCTTTAACTTTAGTTCTGGCGGATAGACTCGGTTTTTCTGATATGGTAAAAATCCGGCCGCCCTTCTACTTCATACCGTGCACTCCATCTATAGATTGTCGTTGTCCCAACCCCTGCGTCCCGAGCCGCTTGAACTAAGCTTATTTCCCCTTGCTGGTACTTCCTGATAATCTCGACTTTTTCTTCTGCGTTTAGTTTACTTTTTGGTGACATAGAATTGCTCCCTTCATGATGACAGTTTGTTTTTTCACTGTCTCATAAAGGGAGCATATCAAGCTCTGTTTCCCTGCTCATTTTTCTCTGCCAAATTCCTGATTTCATGGAAACCTGGCTTCTCGAGACGGCGCAAGCGTTGCGCCTCAATTGTAAACCCATTTTTATTTTTGAGTTGACAATTTGTGGTAAGTATGGCATACTGGAGCTACCATACAAATTTGGAGGTTCGAAATGACTGACACCCATACAACCAACACACGCCGCGGCTTTTCCCTGCGCGACATGGCTCTGTGCAGCTTGTTTGCGGCCATTTTGGCCGTGAGCGCATGGCTGACCATTCCGGGAGAGGTGCCCTTTACCCTTCAGACCTTCGGGGTCTTCGCCGCCCTGGGTCTCTTGGGCGGAAAGCGCGGAACCATCGCCCTGGCCCTGTATCTGATTTTGGGTGCTGTGGGACTTCCCGTGTTTGCCGGATTTCGCGGCGGATTCGGCGTTCTGCTGGGCACCACCGGCGGATATATCTTCGGTTTCCTGCTGTCCGGCCTTTTATATTGGGCCTTGACCTCTGCACTTGGCCAACGGGCCTGGACCCGGCTGCTGGCCATGGTGGCGGGACTGCTCCTGTGCTACGCTGCAGGAACCGCCTGGTTTATGCTGGTCTATTTGCGGCAAACCGGTCCGATCGCCTTGAGCGCGGTTTTACTCAAGTGCGTCGTCCCCTTTCTCCTGCCGGACGCCGTGAAATTGGGCATTGCCTGGATTCTCTCCCAACGCTTAGCCCGCTTTGTCCCGTGAGCAGGTTTTTCCCACTTTTCCGCAGGTTTTTCCCTATACATCTCAGGAAAAAGATGCTAAAATAGCCCCATCTTTTTTGTATGCTGGGAGGCCTTACCATGGAATTTTGGAAGATGAACGGAGCCGGCAACGACTTTATTATCATAGACAACCGGTCCCTGGAAGCCGGTCCGGACCGCTTGGGGCGTATGGCACGGGCCCTCTGCCGCCGCCGGTTTTCCATTGGGGCAGACGGCCTCATGGCTGTGGAGCCTGCAGAGCAGGGCGGGGACTTTAAAATGCGATTTTTCAACTCCGACGGCTCTGTGGGTGAAATGTGCGGCAACGGCGCCCGCTGCATCTGCCGGTACGGCTATGAGCAAGGTTTGGCCGGTCCGGTTCAGCGGATCGAAACGACCGCCGGCTTGGTCGTCGGCGCCCGGCTAAAAGAAGACTTTTACCGAGTCCGGCTCAACAGCCCCACCATTTTGGAGCCCCGGCGTATGACCGCTCTGGGCCCGGCCGGGTATGTGGAACTCGGCTCCCCCCGGCCTGCCCCACGCCGTTTTTCCAGTCTGCGGCCTGGCTGAGAAGTCTTTGGAGGAACTGCGCCCCATCGGTATGGCCCTTCGCCATGATCCCGCGTACCCAAAAGGCGCCAACGCCAATTTATATGATATTTTAGAGCCGGACCATTTGATCATCCGCACCTTTGAACGGGGCGTGGAAGACTTCACTTACGCCTGCGGCACCGGCACGGCCTCTCTGACCGCCCTTTTGACCCTCCAGGGCCAGGTCTCCGGAAAAAACATCCGGGTGGAAAATCTGGGCGGACAGCTTCTGGTCGATGCCGAATTATCCGGCAAGGAGATCACCGGACTCTATCTCTCCGGCCCCGCCGTTCTCGTGTGCCGGGGCAGCATTCCGGACGAAGTGCTGCCGGAATAACCCTGCCAATCGTTCCCGCGTTTCTACCGGGTTTCCGGACCTCCGGCCCGTACGCCCAGCCGTTTCTCCAGAGTCGCCGCATTCCATTGCGTGAGATAAACCCGCGGCAGTCCATACTCGCTGGTGAGTAGGAAGGTCTTGGGAAGATCCTCCGCCGTACTGACCACCTGTCCCTCCCGCTCTGCCTGCTGCAAAAACCGGCGGGTGATTTGGGAAGTCGTCGTTTGATCCAAATCAAAAATTCCAATTAAGGAGCTGGTTCGTATGGCCATATCTCCTCCAATTGATACATACATAATCCGTTTCCTCCCTGCGGCCGGACGTCATCTTTCCGATGCGCCGGCCGTTTCATGTTGCGCCAATCCGGTCAGATATTCCATCGTATTCCGACTGTCGGACAACAGCTCCAGGTAAATAGACGCGTGGGGCGCAACTTCGCCCGCCCGCTCCTGCAGCTGAAACTCCAGGGTGATTGCACCAAAGGAGCCGTCCATCCCGTAGCCGTCGTCCAAATACAGATCGCCGTTGCAGATATCCTGCCAGGCCCGGTCCCAAAGCTCTCTGGCCTGGAGGGAGTCCAGGTTACCGGTGAGATCCACCGGCTCACCTCTTCCGTCATACACCGCACAGCTCACAATCTGCTGCCTCAGCTCCTCCTGCGTCGCATCCGGCCCCACCAAACCAGCTAACACTTGCTCGGGCCGGTGGAAAAATTCCGACAGCTTCCGGTACAAGCCGTTTTCCTGGGCCATTTCCTGCCCCGAAAAAATGAGCCGGTACTGGCGAATCATCGTTTCTCCTCCGGTCAGACGGTAAGAAAAATACGCCCTGCAGGTTTTCCCCTTCTGTCCGTTTTGGTGCTCCAGCACCAACCGATGAAGCTCCGTAATCTCCCGCAGCTCCTCAGGATCCGACACCGGCGCGCCGGTTGGGTACACTCCGACCGACAAGGTGGCCTGGGAGATCTGCTCCGGAGCCGGAATGCGGGTCTCCAGGCCCAGAATATCCCCGTCCACTGCCAGCAGCGCGCCGCCGGTCAGCGCCAGGCACAGCCATAGCTGACCAGCCGCCGGGCCTGAAATACCCGGACAGACCGGGCCAGCAGCATTTCCGCCGTCAGCCGCGCTACCAGGACGCCCGTCAGAAGGAACACCATCGTAGCGCCCAGCTCCCCCTTCCATTCCCCGCCTAACAGCAGAGAAAGAAGCTCTCCCAGACCAAGGCCGCCTAAAAATGTAAGCCCATACCGTATGACCGGCCGCAGCCACCGGGCGGCTACAAAATCCCCGGCTCCTTCACTTTTCCGGCGGCGGTACAAAAACCACGCCAGGCCAAGCAACGCCAAGGCCCCTCCGGCCACGGCGGCTAGGTACGGCCAGAGGCGGAGGGCAAAATGTCCCTCCACCACATCGGCCAGCTCCAAAAGCATGATGGGTGGGCAGAGCCACCGCAACACCGTACCGGGATATACCAGGCCCCGCAGAAGGGGCAATACAGCCGCCTTTCCCATGGCCTCCAGGCTGGGCGCGCCGATTAAAAAGACCACAAAGACCAGCACCGCTCCGGGACGCGTGCCGGTTAAAACCGCCGACAGGCAACTCAGAGCAAACGCATAAAAAGACACGATGCCCAAAACCGCCGCCCACTCCAGGGGCTCTGTGGTACAGCCCGGAATCAGCAGGTAAGCCAGCGCTGCCGCCAACGCCAGAGGCGCAAGCAAAAACACCAGACCGGAGAGGATCGCCGTACCCAGCAGGGTCCCCCGTCTCAGCGGCATGCTGTGGTATGCCTGGGTGCTGCCCGTCTGGAAGAGATATCCCAGAAAGAGCACACCGCACATCAGTCCGTATAAGGGAAGCCAGGCTATCATCATTCCATTGACAGAATCCAGAAAATTCGCAGCCGGGGAAGACGTCATGCCCGGCCCCCCGTCGGCAAACCGGAGTACATAAACCGTCAAAAGTAGGAAAAATCCACCGCACAGCGGCCAAAATCTGGCGCAATTCTTGCGAAAAATGGGGATGCTACAGAATGATCTGCCGGATTTCATGGCTGACACCTCCCAGCTCATAAATAAAAATCTCCTCCAGAGACAACGGGAGCAAATCAAAATACACCGGGCTCGCGGCTTCCAGGGTCGCCCGGATCTCTTCCCCGCTGCCACGCACCACCAAGGTCAGCAAGCGTCCCGCCTGGCTTTGATGTACCACCTTCAGGCCATCCGGAAGTCCGTTCCCCTCTGCCGGTACCATTTGCACCTTGACGATGTTCTCCTGCAGCTCCGACAGGCTTCGCTCTAAAAGCATTCTTCCGTGATCCACAATGCCCACCCGGTCGCAACATCCTCCAGCTCCCGCAGATTATGGGAGGATACCAGAACCGTCGTGCCGTTCTGAGATACGTCCGACAAAAGCAATTGCCAAACCTGCCGCCGCATCACCGGATCCAGGCCGTCCACCGGTTCATCCAAAATCAAAACCTCCGGGCGGATGGAAATGGCCAGCCAAAAGGCCGCCTGTTTTTGCATTCCCTTGGAAAACCGGCGGATGGGACTTCCCTTAGGCAGCTCAAACACCTGGCCCAGCCGCCGGAAGAGCTCCCGGTCAAAGGTGGGGTAAATTCCCGCGTAAAAGTCCGCCATGCCGGCGATCGAGGCCTGAGGAAAATAAAATATTTCATCCGGGATGCAGGCCATTTTCCTTTTTACCCCAGGATTTTCCCAAACCGGCTCGCCGTCCAGGGTAACGGCTCCCTGCTCCGGCCGGTAAACCCCGGTCAGACAGCGAATAAGGGTAGATTTCCCCGCTCCGTTCGGCCCCACGAGGCCGTATATGGAGCCCTCCGGCACCTGAATGCTCAGTCCATCCAGCGCCCGCAATTTTCCAAACTGCTTGATCAGCTGCTTTGCCTCAATCACATCCGCCGCCTCCTTCCTGACTGTTCAAATACCGGATCACCTGCTCCCGGTCATAGCCCAGAGACACCAGCTCCGCCACCAAACGGTCCAGCGACGCAAGCAGCTCCTTGCAGCGGGCCGCGCCCGCCCGGGCAATGTCGCAGACATACGACCCCTTACCGGGGACGGAATAAATCCAGCCCTGGACCTCCAGCTCTCGGTAGGCGCGCTGCATGGTGTTGGGATTGATTGCCAGCTCCATCGCCATCTCCCGTACCGATGGAAGCTGCTCTCCCTCCGCCAAAACACCGGCCAGGATTTTCTGCCGGATTTGCTCCACAATTTGCATGTAAATCGGCCGGGTATTTCGGTAATCCAACTGCATGATGTCACCGTCCAGTTCTCCAATGTGTATTACCCGTATTAATACAGCTATTGTAGCAGGCCGGTCCGGTTTTGTCAAGGCGCTGTATGGGTTTTCCCCCAAGTTGTACCGGTTTTCAAACAGGTCTTGCTTCCTCCCTGTTTTGCCGGTATAATGAAGCATATCTTGGGCGCAGCCTGTTCTGTTGCAATACCGCCAAAAAGGAGCATCCTCATGGACCCAAACGCACTGTATTATCAAGACTCGCATCTCCATCAATTCCACGCCCGTGTAATCAGCTGCCAACCCCAGGACGGCCTGTGGGCCGTTGGCTTGGATCAGACGGCCTTTTATCCGGAAGGCGGCGGACAGCCCTGGGATCTGGGAACCCTGGCCGATGCGCAGGTACTGGCCGTACGGGAGCAAGACGGCGCCGTCGTCCATTTCTGCGACCGGCCCCTGAACCCGGGGCAGGCGGTGCAGGGGCAGATTGACTGGCCCCGGCGCTTTGACCTGATGCAGCAGCATTCCGGGGAGCATATGCTCTCCGGTGTGATTCACCGCCGCTACGGCTTTCATAACGTGGGATTTCACATGGGAGCCGCCTCCGTCACCATAGACTTCGACGGCGTAATTCCCCAAGAGGACCTGCCCGGCCTGGAAGCCGCCGTGAACGACGGCATTTGGCAGGATCTGCCCATACGGACCTGGTGCGCGGCGGCGACGCCTCGCCGACTCCCCATACCGCAGCAAGCGACCCTTGGAGGGCCTGGTGCGTCTGGTGGAAATTCCGGCTACGACCTGTGGGCTTGTTGCGGCACCCACGTGAAGAGAACCGGTGAAATCGGCCTCCCTCAAGCTCCTGTCCTGGGCCCGTTTTCATCAGGGCGTTCGGATGGAAATGGTCTGTGGAGGCCGGGCCCCTGACCTATCTGTCCCAGATTTACCACCAAAACCGCATGGTTTCTCAGACTTTTCTGCCAAGCCTCTGGAAACCGGAGCCGCCGCCCAACGTCTGGCGCAGGAGCTGGAAACATGCCGGGCCCGTGCCGGCAGACTGGAAGCCCGCTTATTTGCCGCCGCTGCCGCATCCGCCCAGGGCGCCGGGACGTGCTTCTTTTGAACCGGATCTCTCCTCCGACGGCGTCGCCGGATGGCCGACGCCGTCGGCGCGCCTGCGGCGGCCGCTGCTGCGTGTTTTCCGGGGCAGATGGAAGCGGATACCGCTACGCCATGTTCGCCCCCTCCGGGCGACCTCCGCCCCTTTGATCCAGGCCATGCATGCGCTTCAGGGCCGAGGCGGCGGCAAAGCCCAGTTTGTCCAAGGCAGCCTTCCTGCAAGCCGCAGGGACATTGAAGCCTATTTCCACGCCAATCTCTTTCACAGCCTCGGTGAATGAAGCAGGAATCCCTATGAAGAAATCTCTCAGTAAGCGTTTGGTTTTTTGGACGCCAACCGGATGGGCCGGATTGTACGGATTTTTTTGCTTACTTTTTTTTATTCTTTGGGTCCCTCCACCGGCTATAGCAGCATTGTTCTGCCCAAAGCACCGCCTGTGGGTAGGCGCCACCGGGCTGTTCCTGCTGGGTCTGGTTCCCCTTGTCCTGCTGCAACGCCGCGCGCCGGACGCCTGGATTTCGGCCGGTGGCTGTGCAGGACCGCCTGCCCTCTGCCTGGCAGCCCGGCCTTCTGGTCCTGTTTTGCCTCTCCGCAGCCGCTCCTCCTTATCCAGCGTCGTCTGGTTGGGAAACCCGGCACGAGGGTTTTTGACTTGTTTTTGTACTGGCCGTGTTCTCCTCCATGGCTCTATGGTTGCTGCGCCCCGCGCACGCCATCGGGGCCGCCCTGTCGGCTTTTCTGATCTGCGCACTGGTCCTGGTTCAATTTTCCGGATAAAATCCGCTGGGCCTGTATCCGGGGCTGGGGTTTCATGACCGAGGACAGAGTACGCGGAATATCTGGGCACCATCGGCAACTCAGTTGCTCTCCGCGGCCATCTTTGCCTCATCTCTACGGTGTACGCCGTATGGAAGCCAGGCTTGGCTTTGGTACCTCCTCCCAGCGGGCGGCTTGGTTTGCCCACCGCGCTCGGCGGGTTCAGCCGGTCCCGTGGCTGTTCTAGTGTCTGGCGCTCTGCCTGCCGGTCTGTCTGGCAAAGGGACTGGGTCTGCGCTGTATGGGAGAAATTAGTTTGCTGGCCCTGGGCGCCTTGGGAAAGTCGGTGCTCGGCTACCAGTATGCCGACGGCGTTCTCACCTTTTTCCCGTCCGGGGAATGAAACCTTGGCTTTTCCTGGCTGCTGCGTGCCTTGGGCTGGCTGGGCAGCTGCTGTCTTGCGCCGCCTGCCCCGGGAAAGGCCTATCCCAAAGCGGCTTTGGAGCCTGGTACTGTGCTACGTCATCCTGGCTCTGGCTGTCCTGGTCATGTTATACCGCTATGACGGGGCGCACACAACCCCTGCAAGGACTGTCTCAATTGCTGCACGGCAACCCGCCGTCCACCTTGGCCCCATAGCCGCATCGCCATTTGGCAGGAAGCCCCTGCACATATGCGGAACAGCCCCCTTTTGGGCGGAGGACCGGATACTCACCAGTTTCGTTCCAGCCTAATTTTACGCGAGAGCTGCCCTCCGGTCAGATCCGGCGGACCAGCGTAGACGCCGCGCACTGCGAATATCTGAACCTGTGGGTCAATACAGGGCTGCCCAGCATGCTCCTGTAC
>VOFH01000663.1_pt1 | contig 36001 bp, 38 predicted proteins | sample 5384091 | NCBI WGS metagenome assembly VOFH01 (sample SAMN12384727, study PRJNA508395) | human gut metagenome | isolation source: healthy gut G | host: Homo sapiens
TCGTCGACCAGCTCATGGAAAAACTGACTGCCCAGAAAATCATTTAATTCAAGGAGGAACAGTGAAAATGGATTTAGCAGAATGCAAAGGCATTTATGTAATTGCTGAACAGTTTGAAGGCAAATTACGTGATGTATCTTTTGAATTGTTGGGTCAGGCCCGCATCTTGGCTGACACCATTGGCGACGAAGTCGGCGCTATTCTTATTGGTAAAGATGTAAAACCGTTGGCACAGGAATTGATCGCTCACGGTGCTCATAAAGTTTTCGTCTATGACGATCCGAAACTCGAACATTACAATACGACGGCATATGCAAAAGTTCTTTGCGACTTCTTCGAAGAAGAAAAAGCTAACGTATTCCTCGTCGGTGCTACCTATCCAGCACAAGGCTGGCATGCAGGATTCCGAGTGCATCGTAGCAGTCAACAAGTCTGACTCCGCTCCGATCTTCGACGTAGCTGACTACGGCATCTGCGGCGACCTGTTCAAGGTTGTTCCGATGATGATCGACGCGATCAAGGCTGCTAAGGAAGCTAAGTAATCTTTGACTGCGGAATACCGGCGCAGCTCGTCGTCAAGCGGTTCGTTGCGTACATATGTACGCGGCCTCGCCGCCTTCCTCGATCTGTCCGGTCCTTCCTGTCAAAAAGGTGCCTTCGACCGGGGCTGACCCGCTCGAAAGCACATGATATGAATGTAAATCCCCTGTCCTTTTGGATGGGGGATTTTTCGTGTTTATCTTTGTGATCTATCAAATTATCAAAATCGTCCGAAAACTGCCGAACGGTATTCAAAAAAATCCATCTCTGTGCTATAATATAAACTGCATTTCTATCGAAAAAGGAGGGAGCGCGATGACGGGTCCGCTCACGGTTTACCGCGGCACGGAAACGCTGCGGCGCGGCTGGACAACAGGTTCGTGCGCTGCGGCGGCATCGCAGGCGGCGGCGATCCTGCTGCTGACGGGGAGTGCACCGGCGGAAATCCGACTGCTCACGCCGGGCGGCGTGACGTTCAACCTGCCGGTTGAGCAGGCGAGCCTGCATGACGGCGAGGCGGTCTGCGCGGTGCGCAAGGATGCAGGCGACGACCCAGACATCACGAACGGCGTGCTCATTTCGTCGGCCGTCCGGCGCGCGGACAGCGGCATCGTCATCGACGGCGGCAGCGGCGTCGGCCGTGTGACCCGTCCGGGACTCGCGGAGCCGGTCGGTGAGGCCGCCATCAATCCCGGCCCGCGTGCGCAGATCAAGGCGGCGCTCGAGCGTGCGGCACAGGGAAATGGCTATGAAGGCGGATTTTCGGTTGTGATCTCGGTCGAAAACGGCGAAGAACTCGCGCTCCAGACCTATAACAGTCACCTTGGCATCATCGGCGGCATCTCGATTCTCGGTACCAGCGGCATCGTAGAGCCGATGAGCGAGAAAGCGCTCGTGGACACGATCTGTCTGGAAATGGACAGTCTGTACGCCGCCGGACAGCGCGTCGCGTTCCTCTGTCCGGGCAACTACGGCGCGGATTTCGCGCGCGAAACGCTCGAACTCGATCTGGAACGCGCGGTCAAGTGCTCAAATTATATCGGAGAAGCCTTTGATCATGCGGTCGTTTGCGGCTATCCGGAGATCCTGCTTGTCGGCCACGCCGGAAAGCTCGTCAAGCTCGCCGCAGGCGTGATGAATACGCATTCCTCGGTCGCGGACGCGCGGCAGGAGATCTTCACCGCGCATGCGGCGCTGTGCGGGGCTGGCCGCAAGACGCTCGAGCTGCTCATGCAGGCGGTCTCGGTCGATGCGTGCATCGAGCTGCTCGACCGGGAGAGCGTGCGGGAGCGCGTGATGGCGCGCATTCAGGACGAAATGGAAAAACGCATCGCGAGGCGCCTCAAAGGGCGTGCAGCGGCGGAATTTATCATGTTTACGACGAAATACGGCGTGCTTGCGCAGTCGGCAGGCGCGGCGCGGCTTTGCGAAAAACTGAGGAAGAATTTATGAAAAAGGGAAAGTTATACAGCGTCGGCGTTGGTCCGGGCGACCCGGAGCTGCTGACCGCAAAGGCCATCCGCATCCTGTCTGAGTGCGACATCGTCGCGGTGCCGCAATCGGACGGCGGCGGCCAGACCGCGCTCGATATTGCCGCGCAGTATATGAAAGGTAAGGAAATCCGCTCGTTCGCCATGCCCATGACGCACGACAGGGCGGCGCGGAACGCAAGCCATGATGCGGCGGCGGACGCCATCTGTGCGCTCATCGACAAGGGAAAGACGGTCGCGTTCCTCACACTCGGCGACCCGACGGTCTATTCGACCGCGTGGTATGTGCATAAGCGCGTGGCCGCACGCGGCTGTGAGGCGGAGCTTATCCCCGGCGTACCGTCGTTCTGTGCGGCGGCGGCCAAGCTCGGCCGCGCCCTGTGCGAGGACGGCGAAATGCTGCACATCATCCCGGCTTCGCACGGCAGAGAGCGCGAGGGCCTCGCCCTGCCGGGCAGCAAGGTGCTCATGAAGGCAGGCCGCGGTGTGCTGCGCGTGCGCGATGAGCTGCGTGAGAGCGGCCAGCTCGAACAGGCGGCGCTCGTTGAGCGCTGCGGCATGGAGGGCGAGCGCGTGATATGCGATCTGGACGAGCTCGACGAGCCTTCCGGTTATTTTTCCATCATTCTGGTAAAGGAGGAGCGCAAATGATCTACTTTGTCGGCGCCGGCTCAGGCGCGCCCGACCTCATCACTGTGCGCGGCGCGAAGCTGCTCGGCGAGGCGGATGTCATCGTTTACGCCGGTTCGCTCGTTAATCCGGCGCTGCTGGACTACGCAAAAGGAGACTGTGCGATCTACGACAGCGCCAAAATGACGCTCGAGGAGGTCATCGCGGTCATGGCGCCTGCGGCGCGTGCGGGAAAGACAGTCGTGCGCCTGCACACCGGAGACCCCTGCGTTTACGGCGCGCATCGCGAGCAGATGGACGCGCTCGACAGACTGGGGCTTGCATACGAGGTCTGCCCGGGCGTATCGTCGTTCTGCGGCGCGGCGGCGGCGCTCAAGGCAGAATATACCCTGCCGAACGTCAGCCAGACGGTCATCCTGACGCGCATGGAGGGGCGCACACCCGTCCCCGAGCGCGAGCAGATCGAGAGTCTTGCCGCGCACGGCGCGACCATGGTCATTTTTCTGTCGGCTGGACAGCTCGAAAAGCTGTCCGCGCGGCTCATCGAGGGCGGCTGCGCGCCGGAAACGCCTGCGGCCATCGTCTACAAGGCAACGTGGCCGGACGAAAAGGTCGTGCGCACGACCGTGGGCGAGCTTGCGGCGGCAGGCGCGCGAGAGGGCATCACCAAAACCGCGCTCATCACGGTCGGCGGCTTCCTTGGCGACAGCTACGACCGCTCTAAGCTGTATGACCCGGCGTTCACCACCGGTTTCCGTGAGGCAAGCCGATGAAGCACGCGAAATTCGTCTCCTTTACCGAAGTCGGTGCACAGACGGCCGCGAAAGCTGCCCGGCTGCTGCCGGATTTTCTGTGTGAGCGCTACGCGCGCGCGGTCGATCTGTCGCTCTCGAACACCTCGCTCCCGCGGTTTGCACAGCAGGCGATGGTGGACTGCGACCTGATCGTTTTCGTGGGTGCGGCAGGCATCGCGGTCCGCGCGGCCGCGCCGTATCTCGCCGGAAAGGCGTATGACCCGGCGGTCGTTGTGATCGACGAGCAGGGACGGTTTGTCATCCCGCTGCTCTCCGGCCATCTCGGCGGCGCGAACGAGCTTGCCGAACGGCTGGCGGAGGGGCTGGGCGCGACGGCAATCATCACGACGGCGACCGACGGCCGCGCGGTTTTTGCGGTCGACAGCTGGGCGAAATCGCATGAATGCGTGGTCTTCGACCCGGAAAACATCAAATACATTTCGGGTGCGCTGCTGCGCGGCGACACGGTCGGCCTGCGGTCGGCGTTTCCGGTCGACGGCCTGCTCCCGGCGCATATCAACACGAAAACAGCAGCGGAAAGCGGTTTTGTCATCGGTTTTGACACCGAAGTGCAGCCGTTCCCGCATACGCTGCATCTGGTGCCGCGCGTGATCAGCCTCGGCATCGGCTGCCGGAAGGGCGTATCGGCAGGCGCGGTCGAGCAGACCGTGCGCGAGGCGCTCGACCGGGCAGGTCTGCCGCTTGCGGCGGTGAAGGCTGTCGCGAGCATCGACATCAAGAAGGACGAGCCGGGCCTTGTGTCCTTCTGCGCCGCACACGGGCTGCCGCTTGCCGTGTATTCGGCAGAAGAACTGAACGCCGCGCCCGGCGAATTTACGGCGTCGGAGTTCGTGAAAAGCACGGTGGGCGTCGACAGCGTATGCGAGCGCGCTGCCGTCGTAAATGCCGGGAACGGCACGATCATCGCGCGGAAATACGCGAAAAACGGCGTAACAGCCGCGTTTGCGGCAGGCGGATACCGCGTCTGCCTGGAAGAATGACCGAGGAGGAACAAACGTGAAACTCTGTATGGCAGGCATTGACCATGTGAGCGCAGCACTTGAGCAGCGCGAAAAGCTGTCTCTGGTGCGGGGACAGGTGCAGGCGGTTCTGCTGCGCATCGCAGAGCGGACCGGCTGCGCGGCGGTGCTGCTCGCGACATGCAGCCGCACCGAGCTGTACCTGCACGCAGAGGGGGAGCGCGTGCTGCCTGACGCGGCGGAGGTGCTGTGCGAAGCCGCCGGAGCGCCGGCGTGCCGTCCGTTCCTCGTGCAGCGCGCAGGCGGCGAGGCGGTGCGTCATCTGATGCAGGTCTCGGCCGGGATGCAGTCGCAGATCTTCGGGGATGACCAGATCGTTTCGCAGGTCAAGGATGCCGCCGCACTCGCGCGCGAGCTGAAAACGACGGACGCGGTGCTCGATACGCTGTTCCGCCGTGCCATCACCGCAGGCAAGCGTGTGCGCACCGAGACACGGCTGACCGGGGTGCCGGCCTCGGCGGCGCAGGCCGGCGTGCGCAGGGCGGAACGCTTTTTCGGCACGCTCGCAGGAAAACGCGCGGTCGTGATCGGCAACGGCGAGATGGGGCGGCTCGCGGCGCGTGCACTCGTGGAGGCCGGCTGCGCGGTCACGGTCACGCTCCGTACCTACCGCCACGGCGAGACCGTCGTGCCGCAGGGCTGCGCCACCGTGCCGTATGAGCGGCGCATGGAGCGCATCGAGGGCGCGGATCTCGTCGTCAGCGCCACGACCAGTCCGCATTTCACCTTGACGGCGGAGCAGACCGCCGCGCTCAGCCATCCGCCGCGCCTGCTGCTCGATCTGGCCATGCCGCGCGACATCGAGAGCGCAGCGGCGAGCGAGCACACGGCACTGTTCAATCTGGATGATCTCGGTGAGCTCGGTGACGCAGACAACGCTGCGCGGGAGACCGCGCTGCGCATTCTCGACGAGGAGACGCGCGAGTTTTTCGCGTGGCTCAACTACCGCGCCGCCCTGCCGCTCATCGCGCAGCTCAAGCGTGCGGTCGCCTCTCGCGTGCGCCACATCCGGGACTATGATGCGCTCGTTGCGGACGGGGACGCGGAAACGCTCGCAGAGCTGGCCGCAAACCGCGCGGTGGAGCTTGTCCTCGGCGGAATGAAGCAGAAGATCGACGTAGAAACCATGAAAGCCTGTCTCGAACACATCGGAAAGGGGAGCGGGAGATGAAAATTTACTGTATCGGCATCGGCCCGGGCGGAGAGGAGCAGATGACGCTGCGCGCGGTGCGTGCGCTCGAAGCATGCGACTGCGTGGCCGGCTACGGCCTGTACCTCGACCTTATCGATAGCCTCATCGAGGGAAAGGAGCGCATCCAGACCGGCATGACACGCGAGGTGGACCGCTGTGCGGCGGCGCTCGAGCGCGCGAAGCAGGGCAGAACGGTCGCGGTGGTCTCGTCGGGTGACGCCGGTGTGTACGGCATGGCCGGACTGCTCATCGAGCTGGCAGCCGGAACGGGCGTCGAGGTCGAGGTCATCCCCGGCATCACGGCGGCCTGCTCGGGCGGCGCGGTGCTCGGTTCGCCGCTGACCTGCGATTTCGCGTGCATCAGCCTGTCCGACCTGCTGACACCGTGGGACAAGATCGAGCAGCGTCTGCGCGGCGCGGCCGCAGGGGATTTCTGCATCGCGCTCTACAATCCCTCCAGCCGCAGGCGTGCGGATCATCTCGCGCGTGCGTGTGACATTCTGCTCGAGAGCGTGCCGCCCGAGACCGTGTGCGGTACGGTGCGCAGCATCGGCCGTGAGGGCGAGTGCTTCTCGCTCACGACGCTCGGTGCGCTGCGCGACACGCCGGTCGATATGCTCACGACGGTCTTTGTCGGCAACAGCCGCACGGTCGTCATCGACGGCCGCATGGTAACGCCCCGGGGGTACCGCGGCGTATGAGGATCTGCGTTTTTTCGGGCACGACCGAGGGGCACGAGCTCAGCCGCTTTCTCGCCGCGAACGGCGTTCCTGCGGAGGTTTTTGTCGCGACCGAGTACGGCGCGGCGGTCATGGAGCCGATGCCCGGCATCACGGTGCATGAGGGGCGTCTGGACAAAAACGAGATCGCGGCGCGGCTCGATGCGGACACGCTGCTCATCGACGCGACGCACCCCTATGCCGCGCTCGTGACCGACAATCTGCGCACGGCGTGCGCGAAAACGGGGGCGCGGTACGAGCGGCTGCTCCGTCCGGCGCTGCGGCACGGCGAGGGTGAGACCGTACCCGACACGGAGGCCGCTGTCGCGTGGCTCAGCAGACACCCCGGAAAGGTGCTGCTGACGACCGGGAGCAAGGAACTCGAGGCGTATACGGCGGTCGAAAACTTTGCGGAACGGCTGTATCCGCGTGTGCTGCCGAGCGTCGGCGTGATACAGAAATGCGCGTCCCTCGGCTTTCCCGGCTCGCACATCATCGCGATGCAGGGGCCGTTTTCTGCCGGGATGAACGCTGCGCTCATCCGTCAGACCGGCGCGGAGATCCTTGTCACCAAAGACACGGGCGCAACGGGCGGCTTTGCGGAAAAACTCGCGGCCGCGCGCGAGACCGGGATAAAAACGCTCATCATTGCCCGTCCGCGCGAGGAGAGCGGCCGCAGCCTTGCAGAAATGCAGGCGTTTCTGCGCGAAGAGCTCGGTCTTGCGGAGGAGAGAAAGCAGACGGCGCCGCCGCGCTTTCCGCTGTTCGTGCCGCTCGAGGGCAGGCGGTGCGCGGTGTTCGGCGCAGGAAAAATCGCGGCGCGGCGTGCTGCTGTGCTGCGGCGCTTCGGCGCGTGCGTCACGGTCACAGCACCGGAAAAACGCGCGGAAATCGAGATAAATCTGTGTCGCGGCTACGAGAAAAGCGATCTTTCGGGGGTTTTTCTGGCAGTCGCGGCGACCGATGACCGCGCGGTCAACCACCGTATCGCGGAGGACTGCGCGTCTCTCGGCATTCCGGTGAGCGTCGCGGACAGCGCATTGGAGTCGACGTTCTTTTTCCCGGCAGTCTGTGAGGGCGCGGAGCTGACGGCCGGCGTGGTCTCGCGCGGCACCTCGCACGCGAGGACTGCCGAGGCGGCGCGGCGCATCCGACGGGTACTGGAGGAAATGACATGATAAAAGTTGGCAGCAGAGACAGCCGCCTTGCGGTCGTGCAGGCGGAGGAGGTCATGCGCCGTCTGGGCGAGTGCGAGCTCGTGACGATGAAAACGACGGGCGATAAGATCCTCGACCGCACGCTGGACAAGGTCGGCGGCAAGGGACTGTTCGTCAAGGAGCTCGACCGCGCGCTCGCCGCAGGCGAAGTCGACCTCACGGTGCACAGCCTGAAGGATGTGCCGATGGAGCAGCCGGACGGTCTGCCGCTCATCGCGTTCCCGAAGCGGGCGGACGCGAGAGACGCGCTCGTGCTGCCGGAGGACGGCAGCTGGGACAGGGAAAAGCCGATCGGCTGCTCGTCCGCGCGGCGGCGCGTGCAGCTGGCACAGCTGTTTCCCGGTATCGAGGTAAAACCGGTGCGCGGAAATGTGCAGACTCGGCTGCGCAGGCTCGACAGCGGCGAATACGGCGCACTGGTGCTCGCGGCGGCCGGACTGCACCGTCTGGGGCTGCGAGACCGCATCAGCCGGTATTTTTCGCCGGAGGAAATGCTCCCGGCGGCCGGGCAGGGCATCCTTGCCGTGCAGGCGCGGGAGGGCGAGTGCCGCGCGGCGGCGCAGCTGCTCGATGACGCGGAGACGCGCGTCTGCGCTCTGGCGGAACGGGCGTTCATCCGGGCGCTCGGCGGCGGCTGCTTTTCCCCGGCGGCGGCGTATGCCGTGCTCGAAAACGGGACGCTGCGCCTGCGTGGACTGTACGTCAGCGCGGATGAGCGGAGCCTGATCCGGGGAGAGCTGACAGGCGCACCGGAGACGGGCGAGCAGCTCGGCTGCATACTCGCGGAACGCCTGCGCAGACAGGCGGAGGAGGAAACATGACGGAAACGGTAACTCTGGTCGGTGCAGGGCCGGGCGGCGCGGAGCTTTTAACGCGCGGCGGCGGTGCGGCGCTCAGACAGGCGGACGCGGTCGTATATGACCGTCTGGTGGACGAGAGCATCCTCGACCTCATCCCGAAGGGCGCGGAGCGCATCTGCGTCGGCAAGAAAATGGGGCATCACCCCGTGCCGCAGGACGAGATCAACGCCCTGCTGGTGCGCCTTGCGCGGCAGGGAAAGCGCACCGTCCGCCTCAAGGGCGGCGACTGCTATCTGTTTGGGCGCGGCGGCGAGGAGTGCGAATATCTGAAGGCGCACGGCGTGCCGTTCCGCGTGCTGCCGGGCGTGACGAGTGCGCTCGCCGCACCGGCGTTCGCCGGTATCCCGGTGACGCACCGCGATTTCTGCTCATCGGTGCACATCGTGACCGCGCATGCACGGGCGGGGAAGTCGCTTTGCATCGACTTTGAAGCGCTCGTGCGCACGGGCGGAACGCTCGTGTTCCTCATGGGGCTGACCGCGCTCCGGCAGGTAACGGACGGCCTCACGGCGGCAGGAATGCCGCCGGATATGCCGGCGGCGGTCATCGAAAACGGCGCGCGCGGCACACAGCGCAAGGTCGTTTCGACTGTGGGTGAGCTGGCGGATGCGGCAGAAAGGCCGGGGTGCACAGCCCGGCGCTCATCGTGGTCGGGCGCGTCTGCGCGCTGAGCGGTACGCTCGACTGGTGGACGGCGCTGCCGCTCCACGGAAAGACACTGGCCGTAACGCGCCCGGAGGGACGGAACGCGGGACTGGTGGACGGTCTGCATGCGCTCGGCGCGGAGGTCATCGCCGCGCCCTGCATCGAGCTGCATGAGCGCGGGGACACGGCTTTGCTCACAGGGGCGCTCGAGGAAAAGCATGACTGGGCGGTGTTTACCTCGCCGGCAGGCGTACAGGCGGCGGTACGCGCACTGTTTCGCGCAGGACGCGATCTGCGCGCGCTGTACGGGATGAAATTCGCCTGCATCGGCAGCGCAACGGCGGAGACGCTCGCTTCCTGCGGCATCAGCGCCGACCTCGTGCCCGAGGCTTACGACAGCGAACACCTCGCGGACGCGCTCTGCCGGGAAATGCAGGGCGGTGGCGCGGCGCTCCTGCTGCGTGCGGCCGAGGGCAGCCGCATTCTCCCCCGAAAAACTGAAAAACAGCGGCATCCGTGTCACGGATGTACCGCTTTACGATACCGTACGGTGCTGCGCGAAGGCGGATGAGCTGCGTGAGCGCATCCGGAACCGGGCGCTCGACGGCGTGACCTTTACGAGCGCGTCCACCGTGCACAGCTTCGCGGAGGCCGCGGGGCGGGAAAACCTGCGCGGACTTGCCGCGCTCTGCATCGGCCCGGTCACGGCCGAAGCTGCGAAAAGCTATGAAATGAAACTATTTATCGCGCAGGAGGCGACCGAGACCGCCCTTCTCGCGCTTTGCAAAACTGTTCTGGAAGGGTGACAATATCAATGTTCAACAAGGATTTCCGGCCGCGGCGGCTGCGGACGTCGGATACGCTGCGCCGCATGGTGCGCGAGACGCGCATTTCTGCGGACAGCCTGATCTGGCCGATCTTCATCATCGAGGGCGAGGGCATCTGCGACGAAATTCCGTCGCTGCCCGGACAGTATCACTATTCGCCCGATATGCTCGGCCGGGCGGTCGAGCGCATGCGCGCACACGGCGTGTCGCGTGTACTGCTGTTCGGTCTGCCGAAGCACAAGGACGAGACCGGCTCGTCCGCATGGGACTCGAACGGCGTTGTGCAGCAGGGTATCCGTGCGCTCCGCGCCATCGCGCCCGAGCTGTATATCATCACGGACGTCTGCATGTGCGAGTACACCTCGCACGGCCACTGCGGCATCCTGTGCGGTCACTATGTCGACAACGACAGGACGCTCGAGGTGCTGGCAAGGACTGCGGTCAGCCATGCGCGCGCCGGTGCGGACATGGTCGCGCCGAGCGACATGATGGACGGCCGTGTGGCGGCGATCCGCGCCGCGCTCGACGAAAACGGCTTTGTCAACACGCCGGTCATGGCGTATTCCGCGAAATTCGCGTCTACTTTCTACGGCCCGTTCCGTGACGCCGCAGGCTCTGCCCCGGCGTTCGGCGACCGCCGTTCGTATCAGATGGACCCCCATAACGGACGTGAGGCTATGCGCGAATGCGAGCTCGATGTGCAGGAGGGCGCGGACATTCTGATGATCAAGCCTGCGATGCCGTATCTCGACCTCGTGCGCGCGTGCAGGGACAGATTTGACCTGCCCGTCGCGGCTTATCAGGTGTCCGGCGAGTACGCGATGATCAAGGCGGCGGCGAAGGCCGGTCTGATCGACGAATATGGCGTGATGTGTGAGAGCGCGGTCTCGATCTTCCGCGCCGGAGCGGATATTCTGATCACTTATTTTGCGTGCGAGCTGGCGGACGCCATTCGGAAGGGAGACATCGGCTGATATGACGAACTCGGAAAAGCTGTTTGAGCGGGGGTGCAGGGTGCTGCCCGGCGGCGTCAACTCGCCTGTCCGCGCGTTCCGTGCGGTTGGCGGTACGCCTCGCTTTATCGTAAAGGGGCTCGGCAGCCACATTCTGGATGCTGACGGACTGGAATATATCGACTATGTCGGCTCGTGGGGGCCGATGATCCTCGGGCACAGCCACCCCGACATCCTCAAGGCGGTGTATGACCGAATGGTCTGCGGCCTTTCCTTCGGCGCGCCGACCGGTCTTGAGGTCGAAATGGCGGAGAAGATGGTCTCCATGCTGCCCGGCGTCGAGATGGTCCGCATGGTCAATTCGGGAACGGAGGCGGTCATGAGCGCGGTGCGTCTGGCGCGCGGCACGACTGGACGGGACAAGCTGATCAAGTTCGAGGGCTGCTACCACGGCCATTCAGACGCGATGCTGGTCGGCGCGGGCAGCGGCGCGCTCACGCAGGGCGAACCGGATTCCAAGGGCGTGACAAAGGGCGCAGCGCAGGACACGCTGATGGCGCAGTACAACGATCTCGCATCGGTCGAGCGTCTGCTCGAGGCGAATGACGGCGCGGTCGCAGCGGTCATCGTCGAGCCGGTTGCAGCGAACATGGGTGTTGTGCCGCCTGAGGACGGCTTTTTACAGGGCCTGCGCACGCTCTGCGACAGGCATGGCGCGCTGCTCATCTTCGATGAGGTCATCACGGGCTTCCGTCTTGCGGCAGGCGGCGCACAGGAATATTTCGGCGTGCAGGCCGACCTTGTGACCTACGGCAAGATCATCGGCGGCGGTATGCCGGTCGGCGCTTATGCCGGCAGCCGCGCCCTCATGGAGCAGGTCGCACCGACCGGACCGGTTTATCAGGCCGGCACGCTGTCGGGCAATCCGGTCGCCATGGCGGCAGGTCTCGCCCAACTGAATATTATCACCGATCATCCGGAGATCTACACGGTCATGGAGACCTCTGCGAGCTATATCGCGAACCATCTGCGCGCAAGTGCGGAAAAGCACGGCATCGCGATGCAGGTCAACCAGATCGGCTCGCTGCTGTGTCCGTATTTCACGGAAACGCCGGTAAACTGCTATGCTGCGGCGAAGAAAAGTGACACAAAACGATATGCGGCATACTTTAACGGCATGCTGAAGCGGGGAATTTATCTCGCGCCGAGTCAGTTTGAGGCGATGTTCGTTTCGTCCGTGCATACGCAGAACGACCTCGCCTGCACGGTGCAGGCGGCAGAAGAAACACTCAGCGAGATGGCATAAAAAGGAGGGACACGGATGCGCCGGTTCGATATCATAGGCGCCGGAATGGGCACACGGGAAACGCTGACCGGCGAGGCCGCGCAGACGCTTGTATCGGCAGAAATGGTGTTTGCGACGGAGCGCCTTGCAGAAATCTGCGAAAATGCACAGATCTGCCTGTTTTCCGAGCTTGCGGAACGGGCGATCGCATGCGGAGCGGAGAGAACTGCACTGCTGGTTTCGGGCGATGTTGGATTTTTCAGCGCCGCCGGAAAACTGCGGGAAAAGCTGCTCGCGCATGGTGAAGTGCGGCTGTTCTGCGGTCTGTCAAGTATGCAGTATCTGTGTGCAAAAATCGGAATCAGCTACGAAAATGCGTGCATTCGCAGCCTTCACGGCAGAAAAGGAGATCTGCTCGGCGCGGTCAGCTACCATGAGAAAACGTTCGCGCTGGCAGGCGGTGACAACAACGTACAGTTCGTCTGCCGTTCGCTGGCAGACGCCGGACTCGGCGGCGTGCAGGTATACATTGAGAAAATCTCGGCTCACCCGGAGAAAGAGTGTTGAAGGGAACGGCATCGGAGCTTGCAGAAATCCCCTGCGCAGGTCTTGCCGTGATGCTTGTCCTCAATCCGAATTCTGTAAATCCGTTTGAGCCTGTTCGGGACGAAATGCTGATGCGCGCGAAGGTTCCGATGACCAAAGAGGAAGTGCGATGGGTGTCGGTCGCGCGTCTCGGCGTACAGCCGGGGGATACCGTCTGGGACATCGGCGCGGGCACAGGCGCGGTGACGTTTGAGCTCGCGCGGAAAGCGATGGACGGAGCTGTCTTTGCGGTCGAACGCAATGCGGAAGCAGTCGAGCTTATTGCGCAGAATAGACAAAAACTCGGAGGCTTTAATGTGCATATCGTCCCAGGCCATGCGCCCGAAGTGCTTGCAGATCTTCCCAAACCGGACTGTGTTTTTGTCGGTGGAAGCGGCGGAAATATGCGTAAAATTATTGAAACCGCATTGATAAAAAATCCGAAGGCACGAATTGTTGTGAATGCGATCGCACTGGAGACTTTGCAGGAAACGCAAAGGCTGTTTGCAGAATTCGGTCTGCAGCAGGTCGAAATCACGCAGCTTTCTGCGGCGAGGGGAAAAAGCATCGGGTGCTACACGATGATGACAGCAAACAATCCGGTGTTTATCCTGTCGGGAAAAGGGGATAAATATGGCGAGTAATGCACCGAGGATCATGATTGCCGGAACGGGCAGCGGCTGCGGAAAAACAACGGTCACGCTTGCTGTTCTGCGTGCGATGCAGCGAAAAAATATTCCGCTTGCAGCATTCAAGTGCGGACCGGATTATATCGATCCCATGTTTCACAAGGCAGTCCTCGGCATTCCAAGCCGAAACCTTGACCTTTTTTTCATCAGTGAGCGTGAAGTACGCGGTCAGATCGTGCGCAGCATTCCGCAAAATGGTCTCGGCGTAATCGAAGGCGTAATGGGCTTCTATGATGGCGTTTCCGGCACGACCGACACGGCCTCCGCCGCGCATCTGGCGCGCGAAACAGGTACGCCTGCGATACTGGTTGTGCGTCCGAAGGGACAGTCACTTTCTCTGGCAGCTATGCTTTCGGGGTTTCGTAATTTCACAGAAAACACGCTGTGCGGTGTGGTTTTGAATGGGATTTCGGATGCAATGTATCCTTTTTATCGTGATATTGTGCAGAAATCCGGATTGAAGGTTCTGGGCTATCTTCCGTCGGTACCAGAGGCGGAAATTCCGGACAGACATTTGGGACTTGTAACCGCAGATGAATTAAAGGATTTGAATTACAGACTGGATCTGCTTGCAGATGCGGCTGATAATAGAATTGATATTGAAGAAATATTAAAAATATCACGCACCGCATTACAGCTGTCGGATGATACGAAAAAGATCAGCCCGGTGACGAAAAAACCGGTACGTATTGCCGTTGCGCGGGATAAGGCATTTTGTTTCTATTATGAGGATAATTTTGAGGTATTGCGCGATTTAGGCGCTGAACTGGTTGAATTTTCTCCGATTTCCGACAGCTGCATTCCTGAAAATACTGACGGCCTGTACCTTGGCGGCGGCTATCCGGAATTGCATATTACTGAGCTGTCAAACAATGCAAACATGAGAAAAACGATCAAAAATGCAATCAAAAAGGGACTTCCGACGATTGCGGAGTGTGGTGGATTTCTCTATCTTCATGAGCATCTGGAAGGTGCGGAGATGGTCGGCGTTGTTCGCGGAAACGCAGTTTTGACTAAAAACTACAGCCGTTTGGGTATGTGACACTGACTGCACAGGATGACAATATGCTGTCCGCATGTAGAGGACAAATCCGTGCGCATGAGTTTCATTATGCCAAATCTGAGAATGCTGGACATGATTTTGTAGCAGAAAAACCAAACGGGAGAAAATGGCCTTGCGTGCACGCTACGAAGTCACTTTATGCTGGATTTCCGCATTTATTTTTCGGGCAAACATTGATTTCTCCGAAAAATTTGTTCGTACATGCATGGAATGGAGTGAGAGAAGAAAAATGACGATCAAGGAGGCTGTATCGCGCGTCAGACCGCTGGATGCAGCAGCAATGAGGGCAGCAGAAAAACGTTTTTCTGATATTGCGATGCCGCTTGGCGGACTCGGATTGCTGCAGGACGCGATTATTCAGCTTGCAGGAATCCAGCGCGAACCAATACCGATTATTCGACCGCGGGCTGCGGTTATTTTCTGTGCGGATAACGGAGTCGTAGCAGAGGGGTGACGCAGTGCGGGCAGGACGTCACGGCAACAGTCACCCGAAACATGGGACAGGGAAGATCCACCATGTGCATGATGGCGAAATCGATTGATATGGATGTGTTCCCGGTGGATATCGGAGTAGCCGAAAAATTCTCGTTTAAGGGAGTTATTGATAAAAAATACGCAAAGGGACAGAAAATATTGCGAAAAACGCCGCCATGACAAGGGCTGAAGCTATTGCAGCGGTGAAAACCGGGATTGAGCTTGCGGGGAAGTGCGCGCAGCAGGGCTTCCGTCTGGTCTGTGGTGGTGAAATGGGAATCGGTAATACTACAACCAGCGCGACAGTCACAGCAGCGCTCACAGGTGCACCGGCATCGCACGTTACCGGACGGGGCGCCGGACTCTCTTCTGAAGGCCTCCACAAAAAATGCAGGTTGTTGAAAAGGCTCTTGCAATAAATCGCGCGAATCCTGACGACCCGATCGATGTGATCAGCAAGGTGGGTGGACTGGATATTGCTGGACTGACAGGCTTTTATCTCGGTGCGGCGGCATGTGGTCTGCCGATTGTGCTTGACGGCGTGATTTCCTGCACTGCTGCGCTGGCCGCAGTGCGCTTGTGTCCCCTTTGTCGCGGACTATTTGATTGCAGCACATTGCTCGGAAGAGCCTGCAAGCGCTTTGCTGCTTCAAGAACTTGGGAAAAAGGCATTTATAACAGCGGGCATGCACCTGGGGGAAGGAACCGGCGCTGCGGCAGGTATTGCACTGCTTGATCTTGCGCTCGCACCATATAGAGCAATGCCTACATTCGACGAAATCGGCGTTGAGGCATATAAACCATTGAAGTGATGCTTGAACAAATTAACAATATGATTTCAATAATTAAAACGGCGAAGGAGGCGAGAATATGCTCGTTTTGGTGACAGGAGGAGCAGCCTCCGGAAAATCGGAACATGCTGAAAAAATCATATGTGCGCGAGCACACAGCAAACTGTACCTTGCGACGATGCAGCCGTTTGGTAAAAGCGCCAGGGCACGAATCGCGCGGCATCGTAAGCTGCGAGACGGAAAAGGTTTTCATACTGTAGAACGTTCACTCGATTTGAAAGGTCTGCAAATTGATCGTCATTATGACGGGATTTTACTTGAGGATTTGGGCAATCTGCTCGCTAATGAAATTTTCTCTCCGGATGGCACGGCACAAAACTGTGTAAAATCCATACTTGATGGCGTAGAAAAATTGAAATCATATTGTGATACGCTGGTGATCGTTTCCAATGAAATCTTTTCGGATGGAGGAAGTTATCCGCCGGAAACGGAAAATTATCTGCAAAAACTTGCGGAGCTTCATGAAAAAATTACACGGGATGCAGATGCAGTTTACGAAAGCGTTTGCGGAATTTTATTGCCGATAAAGGAAGTGAAAACAAGGTGAAAAGCGTAATCAGCGGTATTTTTGTAGCGTTTTCGATGTATTCTGCTATCCCTGTTCCGCAGGTGAACTGGGAAAAAAAGACCATGCGGTGGGCGCTCATTTTTCTCCCGTTTGTCGGAGTCATCATTAGCACGGTATCCTGGATCTGGTTTGCTTTTTGCAGCTTTTTTCGTGCGAATTCGCTGTTTTATGCGGTTGGAGCGACACTGATACCGCTGTGCATTTCGGGCGGCATTCATCTTGACGGCCTGTGCGATACCTGCGATGCGCTTTGTTCTTTCGGAGATCGTGAAAAGCGGCTCGCTATTCTAAAAGACCCTCACGTCGGTGCATTTGGTCCGATGTGGATTTGTGCATTTTTACTTGCTGAATGTGCCTGCTTTTCACAGATTTTTGAATATTCCGAACTGTTTCCTCTTGTTCTTGTCGCATTTCCGGCCGCGCGCGCAATAGGCGGACGCAAGGTGGTAGCTTCTCCCTGTGCGAAGGACAGCGGACTCGCACATATTTTTGCGGAAAACAGTGATAAACGTGCGGTTTCGGTCGTTTTATTGCTGGAAACAATGGTATATTTGCTGATTTCCGGAGTGCTTCTTTTCGGCGTTCCGCACGGTACGACGGCAGCGCTGATTCTGACCGTGCTCCTCATGCTGTGGTATGCCTTTCACGAAAAACTTTCAAAACGAACTTTTGGAGGGATAACCGGTGATCTGGCAGGCTTTTGTATCTCGATTTCAGAACTTTTATGCCTAGCTGTTGCAGCGTTCGGAGGACTTGTGTTATGACTGTACTTATCATAGGCGGTTCGTTTCAGGGAAAACGCGAAATTGCAGAAAAGCTGTATCCTGATGAACCGAAAATCTATAATCTTCATGAAAAAGTGCGTGAAATGCTGCAAAAAGAGCAGGACCCGCTGGAACTTTCTGCAACGCTGCGCGGCCATGTGATCACTTGCGATGAAATTGGCTGCGGCGTGGTTCCGATCGAACCAAATGACGAAAACTGGCGCGAAGCCGTTGGACGGCTGTGCTGTGCGCTCGCATCGGAGGCGGACGCGGTCATCCGTGTCTGGGCCGGCGTGCCGCAGTTTATTAAAGGAGAGTTGAAATAAATGGCTGTAACCTGTGCCGTCATGCTCGGCTTTGCGCTCGACGCACTGCTCGGTGATCCAAAGTGGTTCCCGCACCCGGTCTGTGCTGTAGGAAAGTTGATTTCCTGCATGGAAAAACTGCTTAGACGGCTTTTTCCGCCCCGAAAAGGTGCAATGATATTCGCAGGTGTCGTGCTTTGGATCGTTGTCTGCGGCGTCAGCTTCGCGGTTCCGTTCCTCGTCCTTCGATTTCTCGCCAGAATCAATTTCTGGCTTGGATTTGCCGCGAATTCCATCCTTTGCTGGCTGATTTTTGCACGAAAAAGCTTGTCTGAAGCCGGGCAGCATGTTTACCGTGCTGTGAAGGAGTCGGTCGAGGAAGGCCGAAAGGCCGTCGCGTGGTATGTCGGCCGCGACACTGCTGCGCTTTCCGAAGAAGGCGTCATCAAGGCCGCCGTAGAGACCATCGCAGAGAACCTGACTGACGGTGTCGTTTCGTCGCTCATCTATATGCTCATCGGCGGTGCGCCGCTCGGAATGCTCTACAAGGCGGTCAATACGCTTGACTCGATGGTCGGATATCACAACGAAAAATACGAGTATTTAGGCAAGTTTTCTGCGAAAATGGACGATATTTTTAACTTTATCCCGGCACGGCTGTCTGCGCTCTGCATCATCGCCGGCGCGGGCATGCTGCGGCTCGACAACCGCAGCGCGCTGCGTATCTACCGCCGCGACCGCAATCTGCACAAGAGCCCGAACGCCGGCCAGACCGAGTCCGCGTGTGCCGGGGCGCTGCACATCCAGCTCGGCGGCGACGCGAGCTACTTCGGGAAAACCGTCAGAAAAGCGGCGTTCGGAGACCCGCTGCGCCGTGTGAACCGCACGGATATCCTCGCGACGATCGACCTGATGAACGCCGCGAGCGTGCTCGCTCTTGCGCTGTGCTGCGCGGTCAGACTGACACTTCAGAGGTGATATAATGGCTTATTCCTACTGTCACGGCGGAGATATAGAAACTTTTGTAAGCGAATTCGGTGCACAGCCGATCGACCTTTCCGCAAATATCAATCCGTTCGGCGTACCTGAAGCGGTCCGTGCGGCAATGCACAGGGCTGTGGATGAATGCGCGCATTACCCCGACCCGTTCTGCCGCGCGGCGCGGCAGGCTGTTGCGGAAGCGGAGGGGATTCCGGCGGATATGGTTTACTGCGGAAACGGCGCGGCAGATGTGCTCGACCGCCTCGCAGCGGTGCTCAGGCCGAAGCGCGTGCTGCTCACCGCACCGACTTTCGCGGAATACGAAAGAACGCTCACAGGCGCGGAAATCGACTTTCACATGCTCCGCGAGAGCGAGGATTTGGCGGTCACAGAGCGGCTGCTCTCTGACATTTCGTCTAAATATGACGCAATATATTTGTGCAATCCAAACAATCCGACCGGCCGCACGGCAGAACCGGAACTGATGCGCAAAATAGTTCAAAAATGTGCAGAAAACAGTGTTTATCTGGTCGCAGACGAATGCTTTAACGATTTTCTGCTCGATGCAGAGCAGCATGCCCTCTCCGGACTGCTCGAAGCATTTCCCTGCCTCATCCTGCTCCGCGCCTACACGAAAATGTTCGCCGTCCCGGGCGTGCGGTTCGGCTGGTGCATGACCGCAGACAGGACGGTCATTGATGGACTTTACCGCGCCGGGCAGCCGTGGAACGTGTCGGTCATCGCGCAGGCGTGCGCGGAGGCTGCTGCGAAGCAGACCGGATGGCGTGAGCAGACGGCACGCCGCATCGCGGAGGAACGCGCCTATCTCACGGACGGTCTGCGCTCGTGCGGCGTCAAGGTCTATCCGGGTGAGGCGAACTTTCTGCTTTTTCACTCTTCGGACGAAAAACTCGATGAAAAACTGCGAAAACAGGGTATCATGATACGAAACTGCTCAAATTACCGCGGACTCGGCCCCGGCTTTTACCGGACGGCGGTCAAAACGAGAGACGCGAGTGAAAAACTGCTGCACGCTCTGCGGCAGATACAGGAAATATAGGGAAGGACGGCTGTCATGGTAAAACTCATCATGGTTCAAGGCACGTGCTCGAACGCCGGGAAAAGTCTGCTTTGCGCGGCGCTGTGCCGCATTTTCAGACAGGACGGCTACCGGGTCGCGCCGTTCAAGTCGCAGAACATGGCGCTCAACTCATTCATCACGGCAGACGGCAGGGAAATGGGCCGTGCACAGGTCGTTCAGGCCGAGGCGGCAGGCATCGCGCCCGATGTGCGCATGAACCCGATCCTGCTCAAGCCGACGAGCGACATCGGCTCACAGGTGATCATCATGGGCGAGGCGCACGGAAACCGCACGGCGCGCGAATACTGGGGACACAAAAAGGCGCTACTGCCGGTTATTAAGGAGGCGTTCGACAGCCTCGCCGCCGAGAACGACATCATTGTCATCGAGGGCGCGGGCAGTCCGGCGGAGATTAACCTCAAGCAGGACGATTTTGTGAACATGGGACTGGCAAAGCTGGTGGACGCGCCGGTGCTGCTCGTCGGAGATATCGACCGCGGCGGCGTGTTCGCCTCGCTCTACGGCACGGTCAAGCTGCTCGACGAGGACGAGCAGGCGCGCATCCGCGGCCTTGTCATCAACAAATTCCGCGGCGACGTGGAAATCCTCCGGCCGGGTCTGACACAGCTCGAGGAGCTGACCGGCAAGCCTGTGCTCGGCGTGGTACCTTACGGCCATTTCGACATTGACGACGAGGACAGCCTTTCCGAGCGTCTGGAAACGAAAAGCGCACCTGCGCTCGTGAATATTGCGGTGGTCAAGCTGCCGCGTCTGTCCAATTTTACCGATTTTTCCGCACTTTCGCGTGTTCCGGGCGTTGGTGTCCGCTATGCGGACCGCCCGGCGCGGCTGGAGGGTGCGGACCTCATCATCCTGCCCGGCACCAAGTCCACGATCGCGGATCTCCGCTGGCTGCGCGAGAGCGGCATGGAGGCGGCGCTGCTCAAGGCGCACGCGGCAGGAACGCCGGTTTTTGGCATCTGCGGCGGCTATCAGATGATGGGGCGGACGGTGTCCGACCCCGAAAACACCGAGGGTGGCGGCAGTCTGCGCGGCATCGGCTTGCTTCCGGTCGAGACCGTGTTCCGCACGGCAAAGACCACAGTTCAGACGCACGGTACGGTCGCGGACACTGCGGGCGTGCTGCATGGTCTGTCCGGACTTGCAGTCGAGGGCTATGAGATCCACATGGGAGAGACCGTGCGCGACGCGGACGCGCAGCCGTTTGTCACGCTGAAGCACGGCGAACACGAAGTACCGGACGGCTGCGTGACGGAAAACGCCTGCGGTACCTACCTGCACGGCGTGTTTGACGCACCGGAGGCCGCGCAGCGGCTTGCGCAGGCGCTCGCAGAGCGGAAGGGCGTGACGCTCGAGGGCGCGGCAGAGGACCCGGCAGTCTACCGGGAGCGGCAGTATGACCTGCTCGCGGATACCGTGCGGCGCAGTCTGGATATGCAGCGGATCTACGACATCATGGAGGGAAAAGCATGAAAACCAGCGGACTGGTCCATCTCTACTGCGGCGACGGCAAGGGCAAAACGACAGCGGCCGTTGGCCTTGCGGTGCGCCACGCCGGACACGGCGGAAAGGTCGTTTTTGCACAGTTTCTCAAGGACGGCTCATCGGGGGAGTGCCGCGTGCTCGCGAAGCTTGGCGTGACCGTGCTCGCGGCGAACCCGGCCGGCAAGTTCACCTTCCGCATGACGGACGAGGAGAAGGCAGAGACCGCCGCCGCGCTCGTCCGCACGTTCGATGCCGCGGCCGGCTATGCGGTGCGGAAGGGCGCGACGCTGCTCGTGCTCGACGAGGTATGCGCGGCAGTAAACGGCGGCTTTCTGCCCGAAAAGACGGTGACGGGCTTTCTCGAAAACCGTCCGGACATGCTCGAGGTCGTGCTCACAGGCCGCAGCCCGTCGGCGGGACTGACGGCGCACGCGGATTACATCACGGAAATGCAGAAACGGCGGCACCCCTATGAAAAGGGCGTCGCCGCACGGGAGGGGATTGAATTTTGAACGGATACATGAAGCCGCAGGACATTGAAAAGCGCTCGTTCGAGATCATCACGGAGGAGCTGGGCACGCGCGCGTTTCCGGACGGCATCGCCGAGGTCGTCAAGCGCGTCATCCACACGACGGCGGATTTTGATTATGCGGACAATCTCGCGTTTTCGCCGGACGTGATCGAGCAAGCTAAGGCCGCTCTGTGCAGCGGCGCGACCATTGTCACGGATACAAACATGGCGCTCTCAGGCATCAGCAAGCCGTCGCTCACGAAGCTCGGCGCGAAGGCGCTTTGTCTCATGGCGGACCCGGACATCGCGCACGAGGCAAATATGCCCTGAATTTTCCTTTGCGTAAACCGCCGCGCATAACAGTGCGCGGCCAGACGGGTGCAGCGGCGTTTGCGTTCCGCTGCGAAAAGCTCTGCTTCCATCAAGTGTTGACCCTTGGAGCACCGAACGCCCCTGTGGGCCCCTCGCATTTAGACGCGCGACCGGAGGGAGTCGCGTCCAAAGGAAGGGGGGGTCTGGGGTGTCAAGAGGGGAAAGGAACCATCGGTGCCCTGTCCCCTCTTGCACCGCTGCCCCCAACCCTCTGCTGAGGGTAAAGAAAAAAGAACGCACCGCTGCATGGAAGGCTTGCCGTCCACTGACGGTAAAAAAAAGCACCGGCTTTCGCCGGTGCGGAGCGGTGTTACGCAAACACCGTTGGAATCGGCGTCAATCCCCCGGGCGACTGCGATCATCGCGAGAGCATATCCGATCGACATTTATGCCGCCTCCTTTGCAAGCTGCCGGCGCAGTGCCACGAGCATCACGCAGATGGCAAGCATGGCGGGCAGGATGAAATTCTGAGGGCCGAGAAGTGCGAGCGAGAGTGCCGCCGCGCCGAGACCGAGGAACGCCGGGACATGGCTTTTCGACGCCTGCCACTGCTCGACGAAAATGACCGTGAACATGCTGGTCATTGCAAAGTCGATGCCCGTCGTGTCGAACGGCAGCACACCGCCGATGAACGCGCCGATGATCGAGCCGATGATCCAGTAGGCGTGGTCGAGAATGGCGACCAGAAAGCGCATCGCGTCCGGGTCGACGTCAGAGGGCGTTTTCAACGAGCAGAGCAGCGAGTAGGTCTCATCGGTCAGCGAGAAGATCATGTACCACTTGCGCGCGCCCATGCTGTGGAATGTCTCGAGAAAGGACAGACCGTAGAAAATGTGACGGCAGTTGAGCAGCAGCGTCATCACCGCGACCGTCACGAGCGACGCCTTCGCCGCGAGCAGCGAGACGAGCAGGTACTGTCCCGAGCCGGCGTAGATGGTCAGACTGCACAGAAACGCCCACGGGGTGGTGAAGCCGATGTCGCGCAGCATGACGCCGAACGCGAAACCGATGAACAGATAGCCGCAGAGCACGGGAATAGTCGCCGTGAATGCGGGACGTAATGCCTTGCGCATGGAAAATCACCTTAACATACTACAGAAATAATGGGCAGAAAAAAGCACCCTGACGTGCAGAGTGCTTTCAGCATATTCAACGTCACGCCGAAAATCAGATAGCGCGGGTTACCTTGCCGGAACGGAGGCACCGAGTACATACGTTGATATGGCGGGGAGTACCTTCGACCAGAGCCTTTACACGACGTACATTCGGCTTCCAGGTTCGATTGGAACGACGATGAGAGTGAGAGACCTGAATACCAAAGGTCACGCCCTTGCCGCAAATATCGCACTTTGCCATTTTTCCTGCACCTCCTTCTTTGTTTCTTGCATAGCAGATATTATATTACCACAGCATAGGAGAAAATGCAAGATTTTTTTTGAAATTTTTTCGATAATTTAAGTTTTGCCGGAGGCGAGTCGGGAATAAGTTGAAATTCTGCATAAAAAGGGGTATAATAAGTAAGAAATATTGCGGAAGGGAGAACCCATATGCAGCTTAAAGAATTTGGCGTGAGCCTGGGAGACTTGATCCACGAATTTAATTTTGAGGTAGTATACGGCCCGGAGGGCTTTGAAAAGATCGAAATCACAAAGGACGACGTAAACCGTCCCGGTCTTCAGCTTGCCGGCTTTTTTGATTATTTTGACCCCAACCGCATTCAGGTGATGGGCAAGGTCGAATCGAGCTATGTGGAACAGATGGAGTCGGAGGAGCGGCGCGCCTGCTTCGACCGGCTGTTTGAAACGCGCATCCCGGTGCTGCTCATCACGCGCAACATCGAGCTGTTCCCGGAGTGCGTCGCGGCGGCGCAGCAGTACGGCGTGCCCATCCTGCGCACGAACGACTTCACCTCCACGACCATTAACGCCCTCGTTGCGTCCCTGCGCGTGCAGCTCGCGCCGCGCGTCACGCTCCACGGCGTTCTCATCGAGATCTACGGCGAGGGCGTTCTCTTGCTCGGTGACTCGGGCGTCGGCAAGTCTGAGACCGCGATCGAGCTGGTCAAGCGCGGTCATCGCCTGATCGCGGACGACGCGGTCGAGATCAAGCGCGTATCCGACAAGACTCTCGTCGGTACTGCGCCGGAGGTCATCCGCCACTTTATCGAGCTGCGCGGCATCGGCATCGTCGACGTCCGCCGCATCTTCGGCGTCGGCGCGATCAAGATGACCGAGAAGGTCGAGCTGGTCATCAACCTCGAGCCGTGGGAGGACGGCAAGCAGTACGACCGTCTGGGCATGGACGGTCAGACGACCTCCATCCTCGACATCGCAGTCCCGAGCCTTACCATCCCGGTAAAGCCCGGCCGTAACCTCGCCGTTATCATCGAGGTCGCAGCGATGAACGACCGCCAGAAGAAGATGGGCTTCAACGCGGCCAAGGAGCTGCAGGAGCGCATGCTCAAGCAGTACGGCAACTAAGCTGTCGCCAAACTTCGTTTGGCCGACAAGCGGTGTTCTGACAGCGCGGGGCGCCGCAAAACACGGACGGAAAAAAAAGTTCCTGTTCAGAAACTTTTTTCTCTCTCAAGGGATAAAAAGTCAGGTACACGCCCCGACTTTTTATGAACCTGCTCCGCAGGTTCTATTATATGCACGCTGCCGCGCGGGGGTGCGGGAAATCTTGCTTACGAATTTCCGGACAGATAAGCAGTGCACACGACAGATAACAGATAAATTATATGGCAGCATCACAGACTGCACAGGAGGAACAGAGGTAAAATGCAAATCATTGCGGATCTTCATACACATACCAACGTCACCGACCATGCGTTCAGCACGCTGACCGAAATGGTGCAGGCGGCACATGACATGGGCCTCAAGGCCATCGCGATCACCAACCACGGCCCCACCAACCCGGACGGCCCGCATGAATGGCATTTTTCCAATCTGAATCTCGTCCCGCGAAAGATGAACGGCGTGACCGTCATCCGCGGCATCGAGTTCGACATCACCGCCCCTTCGGGCGGCATCAACGTCATGGCGAACAAGAGTCTGAAGCACATCGACTGGGCGCTCGCCTCCTTCCATGAATGCCTGTTCCCGCCAGCGGACAGGAGCATCCACACGGCGGCGCTCGAGTCCATCCTCTACAACCCGTATGTCAACGCCTTCGGCCACCTCGGCAACCCGAATTTTGATTTCGACCATGAATACATCATCAGCCGCTGCAACGAGCGCGGCAAGGTCGTCGAGATCAACAACGCCTCGCTGAACGTGCGCGCCGGAAGCAAAAAGAACTGCGCGGACATCGCGCGCATGTGCATGAAATACGAGGTGCCGATCGTTGTGGACAGCGACAGCCACATCTGCTTCCGCGTCGGCCATGTCGAGGGTGCGCTCGAAATGCTCGAGGAGATCGGATTCCCCGAGGAGCTCATCATCAACAGCAGCATGGCGCGTCTGGACGCTTACTTCAAGGGCCGCGGCATGGATCTGTTCAGCGGCGAAGAATAAGAGGGGTACTTATGCGGATCGGTATTGATTTAGGCGGAACGAGCGTCAAGGCGGCGCTCTGCGCGGATGACGGCGCAATTCTCATCAAGCAGAGCGTACCGACGAAAACGGGAGACCCGGACGGTCTGCGCGCGGACATGAAGCAGCTTGCGCTCGCGCTGTGCGTCTCGGGCGGCGTACAGCCGGACGAGGTCGAGAGCATCGGCATCGGCGTGCCCGGCTCGTATGACAAGCCCTCCTGCACGCTCAGATTCGGCACGAACCTCGGCATGAACGACGTCTGCTTTGCAGAGACCTTTCAGCCGGAGTTCGGCTGCGCGGTGCAGCTCGACAACGACGCGAACTGTGCGGCGCTCGGCGAGGCGACCGCAGGAGCAGGCAAAAACGTGAAGAATATGCTGATGATCACGCTCGGAACGGGCGTCGGCGGCGGCATTATCATCGACGGAAAGCTGTATACCGGCTGCAACAGCCTTGCGGGCGAGCTGGGACATATCGTCATCCGGCAGGGCGGCGAGCCGTGCGGCTGCGGCCGGCGCGGCTGTCTGGAGGCCTACAGCTCGGCAGCGGCGCTCGTGAAGTTCGCGCACCGGGCACTCGATGCCGGACGGGAGAGCAGCCTGCGCGAAAACGGCTCTGGCCTCAACGCGAAGCACATCTGCGACGCGGTAGACGCCGGCGACGCTCTCGCGTGCGAGCTGTTCGAAACCTACTGCGACGATCTCGCGTGCGGTCTTTCGAGCTTTATCAATATCTTTCAGCCGGAGTGCATCGTGCTCGGCGGCGGTCTTGCAGGCTATGGCGAAAAGTTGCTCGCGCCGCTGCGCAAGCGCATCGAGAAGGAGACCTTCCGCGGCGACACGAATACCGAGCTGGTCCTGGCCTCGCTCGGCAATGATGCCGGTCTGGTCGGCGCTGCGATGCTCTGAATATACAATAAGAAAAACCGCTGTATCGGAACAAATACAGCGGTTTTGTTTTACCTGTTCTGCTTTTTACCGGTCGAGCATCTTCTCGACCAGCGCGCACGCATCCTCGATGCAGCCGGGGCAGGAGCGGCGGACATTGCCGTCGGCGACACCCTTGAGCTCGCAGCAGAGGTAGGTACCGTTCTTCTCCTTGAAGGCATTCGCCATCTCGCGGGTCTGCTGATAGGTCTGCGCCTTGGTCGTGCCGGGCGCTTTGATGCCGGCCGAGCCCTTGACGCCGGCGAGCATGAACGCGCCGCTCAGCGCACCGCACATATCCATCACGCCCATGCCGAGGCCGAAGCCCTCGGCCATCTTATAGGCGGTCTGCTCGTCGAGACCGACGAGGTCGCAGTAGGCGCAGACGACCGACTGCGCACAGTTGTAACCCTTCCCGTGCAGTTCCTGTGCACGCTGCTGTCTTTCTGTCATAACAAATTCCTCCTTATGCTGTGTCGATCAATACTCCACCTGTGTGAAGTAGTACATGATCGCGTTGTACTGTGCGCGCGCCTCGGCCTGAAGGTCCTCCTCGCTGTCGATGAACTGCTGATCCTCTGCGTTGTCAATAAAGCAGAATTCGCTCGTGAGCGCCGGGATGTAAAGCGAAGCTGCCGCGCGGTTGGTGTAGTAGTAGTCGCCGTGGCTGCCCTCGCGGAACACGACCGAACGGATCGGCACGCCGAGCGCCCTGTATTCCTCGAGCAGCTTTTCCGCAAGGAGCTTCGTCGGGCCGCCGTTTTTGTCGGCTACCTGCGCGAGCGCTTCCGCACCGCGCGCCGTCGTGTTCGCGGCGTTGTGATGGACGCTGAAGAACAGGTCGGCGGTGTCCTGATAACGCTCCATGACCTCGCCGCGCAGCGTCAGATCGCTGCCCTCCTCGAGCGTATCGCGCACCATGATTACGTTCACACCGGCGCTCTCCAGATAGCTTTGCAGATATTTCGCAACTGAAAGGTTGATGTGCTTCTCATCGTATACCTTGTCGACGCTCGTCGCGCCGACGTCGCTGCCGCCGTGACCGGGGTCGATGATGACCGTCATCCTGCCGTCGATCTGCGAGGTGCGGGGCGGCTCGACCGGATCGTCCGGCTCGCCCTCGGATGCGGAGTAGTCACGCACGCGGACGAGATAGTTCGCGCTGACGTAGCGGCCGGTTCCCTTGGAGGTGTCCATGAGGTGCGCCCAGCCGTTCGCAAGGCTGTCCACGACGACCTCTGCGTTCGCGGAGAGCTGACCGACCTTTTTCGCGGTCGAGGACGCGGAAGCGCGCACCGCGAGCTTGCTCTCGACGTTTACGCGGTACCAGCCGGTCGTGAACGGCTCGTCTGGCTCGGTCTTGCCGTCATAATCGCTCAGACGCTTGAGATAAGCCGCGCTGACATAGCGGCTCGTGCCCGCCGAGGTGTCCATCAGATGCGCCCAGCCGTTCGCAAGGCTGTCTACGACGACCTTGTCGCCCTTCGACAGCTGGCCGACGGACGGATAGGTGGTAGCCGGTCCGGAGCGCACGGTGAGCGAGGACGAAACATTCACCTCGTACAGACCGGTCGTAAAAACAGGTTCCGGCGTCGGGGCGGGCGTCGGCGTGGCCGGCGTCGTGCTGCCGTTGTTATTGCTGTTATTATTGTTGCTGCTGTTATTGTTATCCGGCTGCTCGGGGTCCGGGGCGGGCGTCGTGAGCTTGACGGTGCGCGTGGCATTGTCCCATCCGGCCTCAAAGCCGATCGCGTCCGCGATATCCGCGATGCTGTAATAGTTGTTGTCGTTGATCAGGTAGCCGCGGAAGGAGACCGCACTGCCGTTGAGCAGGACCTTGAAGGTGGACGCGGAGACCTTGAGCGAGGAGAGGGTCGAGGCGGAAAGCTCGCCGCCGACCTTCTGGTATTTCTGACCGGAGATCAAGTTGATGACCGAGCTCTGGCTGGGAGTCCAGGTGACGTTGAAGGGCGCGGTGGTGTCGCTGAGAAGATACGCGACGTCGCGCAGTTTGAAGTAGTTATAGCCGTCAACATTATAGGCCTGCGGCGTGACAGCCTTGCCGTTTACCATGAATTTATGGTCGGAGACCGCGACCTTGGGGAAGCGGCTGCCGCGCTGGCGAGCGTGACGCTCAGCACGGCACACAGAGCCGCAGCGATTTTGCGAAAATGCATAAAAACCTCCGTTTCCGCATACAGGGAAAAAGCGAACGGAACGTCCGTTCTGCACGAAATGTCAAATCAAATATACAGTCATAATAGCACGATGAAGGGCGGATTTCAATGCTTTGCGGCGGAATGACGCATAACTGTAATATAAGCGAAGGGGAGAGAGGAACGCAGGATGCTTGAAGATGAGTATTGTGTTCTCGAGCGAAAAATGATAATATAAAGGTGAAAAATACATCGGAGGTAACTATTATGCAGTTCCGTTTTGCGCACAATAACTTCAACGTCCGCGACCTTGAGCGTTCGCTCAAATTTTATGATGAGGCACTCGGCCTCAAGGAGGTCCGCCGCATCAATGCCAAGGACGGCAGCTTCACCATCGTCTATTTGTCGGACGGCTCGACGCCGCACCAGCTCGAGCTGACCTGGCTGCGCGACTGGGACAAGCCGTACAATCTCGGCGACAATGAGTTCCATCTCGCCCTTTCGGTTGACGATTTCGGCGCGGCGCATCACAGGCATCAGCAGATGGGCTGCATCTGCTTTGAAAATCCGGCAATGGGCATTTATTTTATCTCCGATCCGGACGGCTACTGGGTCGAGATCATTCCGTCTAAAATGTGACGGAAAAGGAGATCCTATCATTGAATCCTTATCTTGATCTGTTCCTGACCTTTGCGCAGATAGGCGTGTGCACCTTCGGCGGCGGCTACGCCATGCTGCCCATCCTGCAGCGCGAGGTCGTGGAAAAGCGCCGCTGGGCGACCGAAGAGGAGGTCATGGACTGGTACGCCATCGGCCAGTGCACGCCGGGCGTCATCGCGGTCAATACCTCGACGTTCATCGGCTACCGCCTGCGCGGCGTTCCCGGCGCGATCACCGCGACCGCAGGCATGGTTTTCCCCTCGCTCGTCATCATCACGATCATCGCTGCGTTCATTCAGCAGTTCGCGCATCTCGCCGTGCTGCAGCACGCCTTTGCCGGCATCCGCGTCGCGGTCTGCGCGCTCGTGCTGCAAAGCGTGTGGAAAATGGCGAAAAAGGGTGTCGTTGACCTCCCGACCGGTGTGATTCTGGTCGCAACCTTCGCCGCTGTCGCCTTTTTCGGCGTTTCTCCCGTCCTCATGGTCATTATTGCGACCGCCGCAGGCATTCTCATCAATGTTGTGAGGGGGAGGAGAGCATGATCTTTCTACAGCTGTTCTGGGAGTTCCTCAAGACCGGTCTGTTCGCAGTCGGCGGCGGTCTGGCAACGCTTCCCTTCCTCAAGGCGATCACACACAAGTACCCGTGGTTCACGGCGAACGATCTGATGGATATGATCGCGGTCTCCGAGTCCACGCCCGGCCCGATGGGTGTCAATTCCGCGACCTACGCAGGCTTCCATGCCGCCGGGCTGCCCGGCGCGCTCACGGCGACGTTTTCGCTCGTGCTGCCGTCGGTCATCATCATCATTCTGGTCTCGCGTGCGCTTGACCGCTTCCGCTCGTCCTCGCTCGTGCAGAACGGTTTTTACGGTCTGCGACCGGCGTCCGCCGGTCTGATCTTCGGCGCGATGTTCACGGTGTTTGCCGGTTCGCTGCTGCATCTTGACCTGTGGAGCGGTCCGGAGAGCCTGCTTTCCGTACTGAATTACCGCGCGATTTTGCTGTTCCTTGTGCTTTCGGTCGCGATCCGGAAGCTGCCGAAGGTGCATCCTATCGTGTTCATCGGCGTGGGCGCCCTCGCGGGCATCGTATTCCAGTTCTAAAGAGAGCCGAAAGGCTCTCTTTTTGCTTACGATACCGTCAGCAGACGGTAAAAAAAGAAAGAAGAGAACGGTTTATCTTTACATTGCGGCTGGAAAATGCTATAATCATGCTGTATATTTGCGTCCAAAAGGGGGACGGGAATTTGAAAAAGAAAATTCAGACGGCTCTTCGACCCGGCCGAGCGGCATTTTATGTGCTGTTTTTACTGTTTGCAGCCTGCGGCCTGTATTTTTCAAAGCCGTATGGCTTCATCGGCATGGCCATCGTCATCATTCTGCGCATGGTCGCGATCCGCAGCGACGCGGAGCGGCGGCAGCGGGTGTATGATCTGATGGAAAATATCGAGATCGAGGGCGGAGAAATCCGCCCGGCGGTCACGAAATCGCCGCTGCCGACCGTTGTCGCGCTCGCGACGACCGGACAGATCATCTGGGCGAACGAGGCCTTCGCGGACATGACCGGCCATTTCGCACATGCGCCGCACATGCGTCTGACCGAGCTCGCGCCGACGTTCGAGACGCGCTGGCTCATCGAGGGCAAGACCGCCTTCCCGGGCGAGCTGCGCATGGGACGCGGCATCTACCATGTATTCGGCAGCATGATCCAGTCGGGCGCAGGTCAGATGATGATGCTCCATTTCATCGACTGTACGGAATTTGTTCATCTGCGCGATGATTCCGAGACGCGCCGGCCGGCCATTGCGGTGATCGCCATCGACAACTATGAGGAGCTCGTCAAGAATACGACCGACTCGGAGAAGTCCAGCATCCTCGCCGGCATCGACAGGCGTCTGTCCTCGTGGGTCAAGGATTCAAGTGCCGTCATGCGAAAATATGACCGCGACAAGTACATCTTTATCATCGAGAACGCCGAGCTGGACAAGCTGGCGGCGAAAAAGTTCTCGGTGCTTCAGGAAGTGCGCGATATTCAGAACCATGAGGGCGTTGTTGCGACGCTTTCCATCGGTATCGGCCGCGACGGCGAGACGCTCGCGGAGAGCTACAAGTACGCCGGTCTTGCCATCGACATGGCGCTCTCGCGCGGCGGCGATCAGGCCGTCATCAAGAACCGTTACAGCTTCGAGTTCTTCGGCGGTCTGAGCGAGGAGGTCGAAAAGCGCACCAAGGTCAAGAGCCGCGTAGTCGCCAATGCGCTCAGCCAGCTGATCCGCGATTCGTCGCAGGTGCTCGTCATGGGTCACAAGAACAGCGACATGGACGCCATCGGCGCTGCGGCAGGCATGGTCTGCGCCGCGCGCGTCAAGAACAAGCCGGTACATATCGTTGTAGACCGTGAGCACACCATGGCGAGCGATCTGATCGAGCGTCTGGAGACGCAGAGCGAGTACAAGGGCGTGTTCGTCAGCGCGGAGAACGCGATGATCATGTGCGACTTCAACACGCTGCTCATCGTCGTGGACGTCAACCGTCCGGGCTATGTCGAGAGCGAGGCACTGCTCCAGTCCATCAACAAAATCGCGGTCATCGACCACCACCGCCGTGCGGCGGATTATATCGAGAACGCGGTCGTCAGTCTGCACGAGCCGTATGCCTCGTCCGCATCCGAGCTTGTCAGCGAGCTGCTTCAGTACCTCGTGCCGACGAGCAGCATCCTGACGGCGGAGGCTGAGGCCATGCTTTCGGGCATCTACCTCGATACCAAGGGCTTTTCCACGCGCACCGGCGTGCGCACGTTTGAGGCGGCGGCGTATCTTCGCCGCGCGGGCGCGGAGGCGAGCGACGTCAAGCGCCTGTTCCAGTCGAGCTTCGATCAGTATATGGAGCGCCAGAAGATCATTTCTTCCGCGCGCAACTGCGGCCAGGGCGTGATCTTCGCCATCACCGCCGAGCAGGTGGACCGCATCGCGGCGGCGCAGGCTGCCGACGAGCTGCTTTCCATCATCGGCACCACGGCATCCGTCGTTGCCTTCCGCAGCGGCGAGAACGATATGGCGGTCTCCGCACGCGCGGCAGGCCAGGTCAACGTTCAGCTGCTCATGGAGCGTCTGGGCGGCGGCGGCAATCATTCTGCGGCGGGCGCACAGCTCAGGAATACAACGCCTGAGGAGGCGGACCGACTGATCACCGAAGCGATCCGCGGTTATCTCGAGGATCAGCGCGCGGAGAAGCAGAACGAACACTGAGCACATTTCGCTGCCGGAAAACGGGCAGAACAGGCATAAAACAAGCAATATAAAATTAAGGAGAGACTTATCATGAAAGTAATTCTGACAGCAGACGTAAAGGGCAAGGGCAAGAAGGGCGATCTCATCGAGGTCAGCGAGGGCTACGGCCGCAACTTCCTCATGCCGCGCGGTCTGGCAGAGCTGGCTACCGCCGACAACCTCAACGTAAAGAAGGCGCAGGACGAGGCGCACGCACGCAAGGTTGCCCTCGAGCAGCAGGCAGCGCGCGATGCGGCGGAAAAGCTCAAGGAGAGCCCGGTCAAGGTTCCGGCCAAGGGCGGTGCAGGCGGCCGTCTGTTCGGCGCAGTCACCTCCAAGGAGATCGCGGAGGAGCTCAACCGCCAGTACGGTCTGAGCGTTCCGAAGCAGAAGATCGTGCTCGAGGAGCCGATCAAGACCTTCGGCGTACATCGCGTCAAGGCGAAGCTGTATCAGGACATCGCAGGCGAGATCCTCGTACAGGTAGTAGAGGCCTAAAGCCGCTTGCGCGGCTTATAGGGGGCTTCAGAAGCCCCCTATATACGAAGGACGGTTCCCTTGAAACCGCCCTTCGATACCCGAATGTCGCGCCCCACGGGCGCTGGGTCGGGGTACAAAAAGACCCGGCAGAGCTGGGCCTTTTTGTGTGCTGCGAAGCAGCACGATTGCATGCCGTGCGCTTTCGCGCACGGTCGCCTGCGGGCGGGCCGAGATGCTCGCCGACGCCTTTACGGCGCGGCTGCATCTAAGGTTGGCCGCTGCAAGCAGCGGCATCATTATTATGGCGGACGTAAGTCCGCAAGTATCGAGGTGTATTTGTTGGATGAGCTTTTAATGCGGCAGGTGCCGCAGGATCTGACTGCGGAGCAGTCGCTTCTCGGCGCGATGCTGGTCGATCCGAACTGTATCCCGGAGGTCATCGAGCAGGTGCGCTCGGATGACTTCTACGCCGATGAGAACAAGCGGATCTTTGAGGTCATTTATTCGATGTTCAACGGCGCGAAGCGCATCGACCCGGTAACCGTGCTCGACGAGCTGACGAGCGCGGGCTATTACGACGAGGCCGGCGGCCGCGCCTATCTGTTTCAGCTCATGGACATCACGCCCGGCTCGCGGAACGTGGCGGAATATGTGCGCATCGTGCGCGACAAGAGCCTGCTGCGGCAGCTGGCGGACGCCGGAAGCGAAATCCAGCAGAACGCCATTTCCGGGCAGGGCGATGCCTCGGGCATTGCTGAGCTTGCCGAGCAGCGTATCTACAACATCCGGCAGGGACGCGAGATCAAGGGCCTTTCCAAGCTCGAAAACGTCATCGCGGATCTCTATACCGAGCTGAACGAGCGCATGCAGTCGGATAGCGACATCCCGGGTATGTCCACCGGCTTCCACGCGCTCGACAAGGCGCTGACCGGTCTGAACAAGTCCGACCTGATCCTGATCGCGGCCCGACCCGGCATGGGCAAGACCGCCTTCGCGCTCAATATTGCGCTGAACGCGGCCAAGGCGAGTATCCAGAACAAGCCGAAGGGCTACAAGAAGGGCACGGGCGTGTGCGTGTTCCAGCTCGAGATGGGCAAGGAACAGCTTGCAAGCCGCTTTCTGTCCAGTCAGGCGCTGCTCGAGTCGCAGAAGCTCAAGACCGGCGATCTGACGATGGACGACTGGGACAAGATCGCGCGCGGCGCGGGCGTGCTGTCGAGTCTGGATATTTATGTTGACGACAACCCGGCCATCACCGTGCCCGAGATCAAGGCGAAATGCCGCCGTCTGGGCGATGAGCTCGGTCTGATCGTCATCGACTATCTTCAGCTGATGCACGTCGGCGGACGGCACATGGACAACCGTGTGCAGGAGGTCGCGGAGATCTCGCGTTCGCTCAAGATCATGGCGAAGGAGCTCAATGTGCCGGTCGTGTGTCTATCGCAGCTTTCCCGTGCGTCCGAGCAGCGCTCGGACAAGCGTCCGATGCTGAGCGACCTGCGTGAGTCGGGCGCCATCGAGCAGGACGCGGACATCGTCATGTTCATTTACCGCGACGATTATTATGATGAGGAGAGCGAGAACAAAATATCGCGGAGATCATCATCGCGAAAAACCGCCACGGCGCGACGGGAACCGTCGAGCTTCAGTGGGTCGGTCAGTACACGACCTTCTCCAACCCGGACCGCATCCATGAGGAATAACGGGCTTCTTCGGTCGGCGGCCGACACCATTCGCCGGTATGACATGCTGAGGCCGGGGGGAGCGCGTGCTCGTCGCCCTGTCGGGCGGCGCGGACTCGGTGTCGCTCCTGCTCGTACTGCAGGCGCTCGGGTACGAGGTGCGCGCGTTTCATCTGAACCACTGCCTGCGCGGCGCGGAGTCCGACAGGGACGAGGCATTCTGCCGTGCGCTGTGCGCTGAGCGCGGCGTGCCGCTGCATGTCGGGCGCTGCGACATTGCCGCCCTCTCGCAGGGAAAGGCGGTCGAGGAGACCGCACGGCGCGAGCGCTACCGCCTGCTCGAGCGGGCGGCGGAGGGGGATAAGGTCGCGACCGCGCACACCGCGGACGACAATCTGGAGACCGTGCTGTTCCATCTGGTGCGCGGCAGCGGCGCGAAGGGTGTTTCCGGCATTCCGCCTGTGCGCGGCGCGGTCATCCGGCCGCTCCTGTTCGCAGAGCGGCGCGAGATCGAGGCGTTCCTGCGCGAAAATGGGCAGGATTACGTCACGGACAGCTCCAACCTCAGCGACGATTACACGCGAAACCGTCTGCGGCACAGCGTGCTGCCCGTGCTGCGCGGCATTAACGAGCAGGCCGCACAGGCGGCGCTCCGGCTCGGCGAGCAGCTGCGGCAGGATGAGGCCTGCCTCGGCGGGCAGGCGGAACGCTGTCTGCAAATTGCACTTCGTGCGGACGGCGCCTATCTGACCGCGCCGTTTCTCGCGTGCCATCCTGCCGTGCAGGGAAGGGCACTCCGCGAGGCGGCGAGACGCGCCGGAATGCCCATGCGCGACCTCGCGCAGACGCACATCGAGGCGCTGGAGCGCCTGCTTTCGAGTGCAGACCCGTCCGCGCGGCTCGACCTGCCGCACGGCTTTACGGCACGACGCGAGTACGAGGCCTTCCGCATCGCGCCGCGTGCGCGCGGGGTGCAGCCGGAGGCGCTGCCGCTCACCGTTCCGTTTGACGGCCTGTGGACGGACAGAACGAGAGTCAAACTCAGAAAATTAGAAAAATCCGAAGTTTTTTACAAAACAGTCAATACTTTTTGCGCAGATTGTGGTACAATAGATTTTGCATCGCTGTGTGTTCGTGCGCGGCAGACGGGAGACCGTCTGCGCCTGACCGAAAAGGGGGGCAGCCGGACGCTGAAAAAGCTGATGATCGACCGGAAGATCCCGGCGGCGGAGCGAGACGCCCTCGCCGTCATCGCAGACCGGTCCGGCGTCATCGCGGTGCAGGATATCGGCATGGATCTCAGCCGAAGGCCGGGAAACGGCGCGCGGCTGGAAATAAAGATTGAGAGG